>SDBV01006424.1_pt1 | contig 16293 bp, 14 predicted proteins | sample 2277081 | NCBI WGS metagenome assembly SDBV01 (sample SAMN10402039, study PRJNA504765) | marine sediment metagenome | isolation source: marine sediment core GS10_PC15, 223 cmbsf | place: Arctic Ocean: Southern Knipovich Ridge | collected 2010
CAGCTCTCTCAAAGGCTCGCAGCTCCAGCCTGTGCTGTAGTCGATTACCGATTCCGGGGCGATTGAGCGACGCCGGTGAGTCGAACCTGATCGCGGTGCGATACTTCTGCCAAAATCGACTCGGCAACAGCAGTGACGCGGTCACCGTCGAGACGATGACCGCACGTGGCTTCACTGCCTCAAGTGCTTGGGTCATAGTGCGGCGAGCAGCCTGAGCCTCAACAAGGTCCGTGAGTAGCATGCCCTTTCTCAGTTTTCCCGATAGCCCAATCTCGATCTCCACGACCTTGCAGTCAACACCAGACTCGATTATCCCCTTTTTCAAAGATGCATCTGAATGCCGAAGGCCCGCGGTCGTCGCAAGTGACAGAACGAGAACGTCGCAACCAGTATTTCCCTTTGATCTTTTCATGCCAATGGAGGCTTTACGTTAGTCTTTCCTATCTTGGTTGGGAGAAGATTTTTCAACAAACACCGCCGCCCAATCCGAGTTGAGGCGGCCTTCGCGCAGAGTACCTGTGCCTACCTCAACCGGCCGTCTCGACCTGTAACGCACGAGCGTAAACCCCTTCTTCTGCAGCTGTTCAACAACTTCAAAGCCGGGAATAGGAATGACTTTTACGTTGGGTAATCTAGGGGTCTCCCCAACCTCACGGATCGGAAGTCCGACAACTATGACCTCTGCAACTCGCACGGCTTCCGATTCCTCATACCTCGCGCCGGGTAGATATACAGATAGCGGCAAGCCGGCGTGAGCCGGTGTCACGACGATCGCACGGTCACTTTTTGCGGGGCCAAGAGCGCCCACTGCGGATCGCCAATCATCTCGCTGGAATTCCGGCTTTACAGCAACAGCGATTACCGTCAGAAGAGACAGGCCGCATAGCATGGCAAACGATGCCATACCGATCTTTCTTGCGGTTTGGACCGCTAGACCGGCTGCCACTACACAGGCAAGGGGTGTCCACGCTGTAAGTACGTTACGGCTGTTGAAATAATCGACGTTTGTAACCAACGCAAGAATGAGTGGTGTCACAATCACAACCACGCCAACAAATACCAACGGCAGGACCGACCGTCGAACTCGCGGCTCGGCACGGCGCACCAGCAGCCAAATACTGACGCAACCATCGCTGCGGCCAGAACCGCGAGCAGCTCCTCGACAGGCGCATCAAAGCCGATAAGAAACTGTTTGGGGACCTGTGCCACACGTGTCTTTAAGTCGACCAAGCGAGCGATGCTCTTGGCACCGCCGTGGCCTTGCTGCTTGATTGCGAGTGGGACGAGCGCCGCTCCAACCAGTACGACCGGGGTAGATGCAATGACCAAGGCGCGGCGAAGTCTGGGCCTCGTAATAAAAAGCCAGACAATTTCTGCTGCGATTAGGAAAGCCGCAAAGTAGTGAGTCGTAAGTGCAAGGGCCGATACCACCGTCCATCGGATCCACACTGCTCTCCTCGGACTCTGAAGTGCCTCAATGAAGAAAAGAGCCGAGAGTGCGCCAAGCAACACCATCAAGGCGTAGGCTCTTCCCTCCTGTGAGTACCAGACGAGCAGCGGATTGACCGCTGTCAGTGCTGCTGCGATGAGACCAGCACGAGATCCCGCAACCCTTTGGGCCACAAGATAGACAACCGGCACGGTCGCTGTGCCAAAAACAGCCGACAGAGAGCGCAAACCTATCTCCCCGTGTCCAAACACATTTGTCCAGAGCCAAGCCAAGATGTAGTACAGCGGCGGAGTCGACTCGGACACCGGGATCTGGGACAGCATGTCAAAGAGCCCGCGGCGAACCAACGATACGGTGTATGCCTCGTCGAGCCAGAGACTCTGCACATCGATCGTAATGAACCGTAGAGCCGCTGCGACGAGAGTCAGACCGACCAGAAACCACAGCTGACGGTTACTCGCCGGCTTCCTTTCGGCGGCCAACGCGTCTGGTCGTGGAAGTTGTCCCGTTGACCGCATACAAGACAGATTGTATTGGTGAGAAGGTTTGCAACGCATCAAACGGCTAAGGTTCACCCCGGGCCAGGCCCATGATTTCCCTAAGGGGTGGTAAAAGCTGTGGAAGGATCAGACACGTCGCCACTCGCATCGGTGGTAGTACCAACTAGAGATAGGCCCGACTATCTCGAAATCACGCTGCAGTCATTGAGGGACCAGCAACTACAGCACCCACTCTACGAGATAGTCATCGTCGATGATGCTTCCAAGGAAGGAGTTGTGGAGCAGGTCGTTAAATCTTCGTTGGGAAGCTCCGTCGATTGGAAGACGGTTAGACTGAATAGGCACAGCGCTCTAAACACCGCACGCAACGCTGGCATCGAGGCCTCCACCGGAGATCTAATCGTCTTTGTTGACGACGATGTAAAAGCACCAGAGGATTGGCTTGCCAGCTACGTAAAGGCAGCGCAACGTTATCCCGACTGCGAGGCATTCAGCGGTCCGATCAGGGCCAAGCTCGAAGGGCTTAGGCTCAGCTTCTGCGGCCGCGACAAGCCTCCAATAACGACCCAGGATTTTGGCCAGGTAGACGTGGAGATCGATCGCGCGTGGGGTGCCAACATGGCAATAAGGAGATCGACCTTCGATCGTATAGGGCTATTTGATGCGAACTACAAAAGCTATGGTGGCGATGAAGAAGAGTGGGAGGAGAGGTTGTTGGAATTGGACGGCAAGATCATGTATGTCGCAGCTGCCTCACTCTGGCACCGTCGCAGTAGAAAAGACTCGACTTTAAAAGCACTTGCTGGAGCCGCGTTCAGACAGGGCAGAGGCCTACGCGAGTACGACCGCATGCGAGGAGATACAAAACCGCTGACGCAAGAGCTAAAAATATTTGCCGGCTGTCTGGGCCACTCTGTGCGGTATCGATGCACTAACGGCCTGATCATGGCCGCACACTCGGCCGGACGAATCACCGACGCAACTGTCAATAGGTGACGCAGATGGACGAAGCAGGCAAGTCGACCAACTCGGAAGCTCTTGTAATCGAAGATCTGTTGTCTGGCAGTTCGGGCACTGTCGAAGGGAAAAAGCGACTGTTTGCAGCCGCGTACGATGCGGTACTCGATCTTGGTCTTGCATTGAAGGCCGGCAGCTCAGGACTCGACAAGGTGGCCGGTACGCATCCGGCTAGAACAATCCAGGTACTCGGTCTCTACAACCCGGAGGGTAACTGCCTTATCCAAGAGACAGCTGGGGAGCTCGAAAAGTCGCATCACCGAGTAGATATAAAGCTTGGCTCTCTTGGTAGGGCAAGACCTGAGCTAGATCGTTTTACAGTTGCAGACTCGCTGAGTGGCGGTAAGTTTGAAAATCTGAACACACTTCTCGACCTGGTGGGCACGACCGACGCAGACTGGATCTTGATTATCGACGATGACGTCGCCCTTCCCAATCGATTCCTGGATCGGTTCATCTTCCTGATTGAGAAGTTCAAATTGATGCTTGCCCAACCCGCACAGTCGCGTACGAGCCATGCTGCCTGGGAGATATGTCGCAGGCAACCACGAACAGTACTGCGTGAAACCCGTTTTGTTGAGATCGGACCGGTCACTGCAATACACCGAGACGCAGCCGATGTCTTAATGCCGTTTCCACCCTTGAAGATGGGCTGGGGCCTCGATCTGCACTGGTCGGCAGTGTCTGATGAGCGTGGCTGGAAGATTGGAGTAGCTGATGCAACCCCAATCGAGCACTCACTGCGACAGCCTGCAAGCGGCTACAGCAGATCCCAAGCGATAGATGAAGCACGCAACTTCCTCTCCGACCATACATATATAACTCGAGAGCAAGCTTCTGAGCTGGTTGCCAGACACAGAAGTTGGTAGGCCCCTAGAGGAAGTAAAAAAATGGGTATCGATCAGACAGATGGCAGGTTGAAGGTTGCGGTCGTCAGCGAGTTTTTTCCCTCGCCGCTTGATCCAACGTTGGGAATCTGGGTGTTGAAACAGTCGCAAGCGGTCGCAGAGCTTGGGATCGATGTACACGTTCTAGCCATGCGTAGACCTGTGCCGCCAGCAAGAGCCATCAAACCACTACTAAGAGCCAAACCCGACTTCTCCATCTTGAAAGATTGGACTAGGGGTTATCGACAGATCGAGAAGTCAACCATAGTTGAAGATATTCAATCCACACGTGTGACCTTTATTGCACCGCCCCGCAATATCTCGTATGGAAGTTGGGGACTCTGGGCCAAGCTTCCGATAGCGCATGCACTGGAACATCTCGATCGGGACTGGGGAATCGATCTGGTACACGCCCACTACGCCGCTCCTGCGGGCTATGCGGCATCTAGTTGGTGCGTAAGAAAGAAGAAGCCTCTGGTTACATCTCTGCACGGTGGCGATCTGCTCAACACAGCCAAGCGTTCCGCCCTTGGCCAGAGGCTGGTCTCGGAGGCCATCACTAGATCTGAGGCAGTTTTGTGCAACAGCGAGCAGACGATGCAGTTGGCAAAAAAGCTCTCAGGGGCCGAACGAGGCTTCCAGGTAGTGCACCTAGGCACCGATATCCCTCGAGCCAAACCGGTGAAGATTGACATGCCAACCGTTGTGACCGTTGCAAATCTCGACCCGCGTAAGCGTCACGAGGACGTCCTGCGAGCCATTTCATCGATTTCAGACCGGTTCCCCGAACTGCGTTATTTAGTTATCGGTGATGGCCCCGAAGTGCACCGGCTGAAAGAACTGGCAGGCGAATTGGGTCTGGGGGATCGTGTGGAGTTCACAGGAAGGCTCGAACACGATAAAGCTATGCAGACAGCCAGGCGCGCGCATCTATTTGTCATGCCGAGTGTTGACGAGGCTTTCGGTGTTGCCTATATAGAAGCGATGGCTGCAGGGATTCCAGTGATCGGCTGTCGCGGTGAGGGGGGTCCTGAGGAGATCAAAAAGACAGGGGAGGGAATCCTTCTCGTCCCGCCAAGAGATCCATCGTCTCTTGCAACTGAGATCTCACGGGTCATGTCTGACAAAAAGAGATACGAAGAACTCAGTGCTGCCGCGCAAAAGACAGTCGAGAGATCGTTTTCATGGAAACGGTGTGGCGAACAGACGAGTGCGATCTACCACGAGGTAATAAATGGCGAAGCCTCAGAGGGAGCTGGCTTGTAAGTGAGTATCGCTTTCGTAACCAACTCAGCTCCTTCTTATCGTGTACCGCTCTTCAAAGAGCTTGCCGATCAACTCGATGCGTGCTTCTACTTCCACGACAGTGAGTTGACTCAGGTGTCTGCCGACGATTATCCCTTCCCCGCTCAATTCTTAAGATCTCAGTCCAAGGTGTGGAAGGCACTTTCGGAATCCGATCACGAGGCCGTAATAAGTGGCGTCAGCGGGCGTACTGCGCTACCCCTTACATACTTATCGTGCAAACATGCTGATAGACCGTTCATCCTGTGGGCGTCGCTGTGGGCACATCCGCGTACACCGTTTCACAGGATCTCTTCGATCCCATTGCGCAGGATCTACAGGAAAGCAGATGCAGTGGTCACCTACGGCCCGCATGTGAGCTCATATGTTGCAGATCAACGTGGCAATGAAACGGGGATTTTCGAAGCCACACAGGCAGTAGACAACGGTTTCTTTTCCCGTCAGATTACGATCGATGAGCAGCAAGGCTTACGAGAGGAGCTGGGGCTCGGGAGTGGGCCGATCGTGCTCTTCGTCGGCAGGTTGGTCGAGGAGAAAGGTCTACGTTATCTGCTACGCACCTGGCAGGGTATCGAGCGCGAGCGCGACGAAGTTCTCGTTGTCGCAGGCGAGGGAAAGCTTTCAGGCCTTGCCGAAGGGCTGTCCGGCGTCAGACTGGTCGGGCAACAGAAGCCTGATCTACTGCCGATCCTCTACTCACTTGCAACGGTGCTCGTTCTTCCTTCGATAATGACCTCAGACTTTCTTGAGCCGTGGGGCCTGGTTGTAAACGAGGCCATGAACCAGGGAGTCCCTGTGATCGCTAGTGAGAGTGTCGGTGCGGTGGCCGCGGGCCTCGTGCGTGACGGACAGAACGGAATTGTGGTGCGGGAGCGAGACCCACAAGAGCTGGCAGACGCCATAGAAAGGATCCTGGCAAACCAAGAGCTCCGCGAGAGTCTAGGGAGTCAGGCTTTATCAGATATCTCAGGCTACACCCACGAGAAGATGGTCGATGGGTTCAGACAAGCGCTCGGTCATGCGTTATCTAACTGATATCAGTGCACATTCAAGGTCACTGCTACTTGTATTGGCAGTCGCTCTTATAAATGGTCTCTGCTGGACCTTCCTGATACCGCCGTTTCAGGGACCCGATGAAAACAGTCACTTTGCCTTCACCCAACATGTCGCGGAGACGGGCAAGCTACCCAGTGGTACTGAGCGACCGGAGTTCTCAACCGAGCTGACCGAAGCACTAAATGCGATCAACTACAGAGAGGTTCAGGGCAGTCTCGCCGGCCGCCCGCCCTTCGAAGTCTCGGCAATAACCCGATGGAAAGCGACGGATACCAACCTTGGGTCGGATGAGAGAAAAGATGGAGGTGGTAGAAACATGGCGTCGGGAAACCCTCCCCTCTACTACGGCTACCAGGCAGTTTTCTACAGAGCCGCCGCAGGTGACATCTTCCAACGGCTTGCGATTATGCGATTGGTCTCACTTCTTTTTTTCTTGGGGACAGTTGTCTTCTGTTGGGCATTAGCAGGAGAGCTGTTTGGGGGCAGGCTGTGGCCGCGCGTTGTTGCATCACTCGCGGTCGCTATGCAACCGATGGTCGCTTACGTGCTGACTGTCTTGAATCCTGACTCTATGTTGACCTTCCTATACAGCGGGATCATCTTCTTTGGAGTTCGAACGCTAAAGAGAGGCCCGACACCCGTAGTGATTCTTGCACTCGGAGCCTTCACCGGAATGGCTTTGATGACAAAACTGATATCGCCAGCCGTATTGCCAGCAGTGGCTTTCGTTTACGCACTTACTTTTTGGCGCATCAGGTCATTGCAGATAGGTTCAAAGCACTATTGGATATTAGGCGTATCCGCAGCACTCGCCGTCGCTCCGATCGTCGTATGGACAATGATCTATCCATTGATCGGCCAGAAAGCTATTAGCGGTACGGTCGTGAGCGCTGTGACAGGAGGTGATGCCGGTCACTCTGTCGGGGGCGCACTTTCATACCTATGGCAGTGGTATCTGCCCAAGCTGCCGTTCATGGAGACGTTCCCACGGACAAGCGGTATTCCCGTGTACCACACGTTCCTGGGTGGTTTTTGGGGTGCGTTCGGTCCCTGGCTGTCCCTGAGCTATCCAGAGTGGCTCAGGGCAACGTTGGCGGCTTTCAGCGTGAGTATCGTCGGACTGTCAATATTCGCACTGGTTAGACGGATAGAGACGATACGTCAGGAATGGAGGCCTATTCTGTTCCTCGTGCTTATGGCGCTAGTGCTTGCGATATCCCTGCACTACGTCTCATACATCACATCTCTCAAGGATGAACCGTTCTTTCAAAGTCGCTACGTTTTCCCATTGATAAGTATCTTCGGAATTATGGTCGCTGTTGCGGTATCGATCTTCACCGGCACAGTTAAAAAAGCGGTGGCTTTCTTTGTCGTTGCGGCCTTGTCCATGCTTGATATCTATGCGCTGGCACTCAATGCCGACCGTTTCTTCGTGGAGCCCGACAGGAACATCTCCTTCACACTACTGCCAGAAATATTCGAACGAGCCGCCCAGTTCGGTGCCAACTGGGAAGGTGCGTGGCTTTACTGGATGCTCTTTATTGCCCTCCTAGCAGTTCCTGCTTTGGCGATACTGGCCCTTTTGACGGCCTTTAGAACCGATAGTTCAGCCGAATCTACAACGTCAACCTCCTAGCCGCATTAAAACGGTCAGACCACCCTTTTATGATGCATTGGTAGCCTTGGACTTCCTCAAAGTTATGACAACGTGGGGGCAACCTAGGCAACTTATATGTGTTTGGCATCTTTGAAGTGATATGAAAAATTCCTTTCGATATCCAAAATCGTTTTCAGCAGCTTTCTTCCTTGCGTGTGCCCTGATCGCCGCGATGACGTTGGCAACTGGTACCCAAGCCTTGAGCAGCAACCAGATCGTCAAAGACTGCATCGACGGCGTTATAGATGGCAATTACACGAAGAAGGAACTGAACAATGCCAAGGGCGAGGTTCCAGCCGACATTGGCGAATACACCTTGTGTCTGGATGCGATAAACGACGCATTAGCGAAATCGAAGGGCGCGGACAACAAGGTCACCGATCTAGGCGTATTTAAGACCAAGCCTGTAGTGCCTGATGAAAAGACCCAAAAAAAGCTGAAAAAAGCTGCGACGGGCGGTAGCAAAGCGATCAAGGTTGGCAACTCAGAAGTAATCCCAGGGTCGGCATCGATGCTCCAAGGGAAGGGGTTGATTGCCGATCTACCGACTTCTGTTGCTGTGCTTATCGGTCTAATAGGTCTTTCCATGATTACGCTCACTGGCTTCTCCCTTTATCGAAACCGAGAAGGATTTAAAAAGCTTGGCCGCCTCTTCAAGCGCTAGCGGCGAAAACAGATTTACAAGGGCCACTTCGGCCTGGAACAGATACGGGCCGTATCTATTTGCGGTTTTTCTGACTGCTTTTTTCTTATGGACCGTTTTCCTTGGGAAGGGCGGCCTTTTTAAGGGCGATAACGCGACGATCTGGCTGGCTGCGCTTCCGCTGTCGGCAATTGCGATCGCAGCCTCTACCTTGATGCGAGGAACATCGCGGCTCTACGGGGGGATAACGCTCGGCTTACTTGCCCTTTATACGATTCTCGTTGCGGTCTCGATCACGTGGTCGCTCATCCCAAGCGCCACCTGGCTCGAGTTCAACCGAACGGTCTCCTATCTCGCGATATTTGCTTCTGGTATCGCCCTCGCCCGCCTCTGGAGAAAAAGCTGGATTCCGATTATCGCAGCTGTAGCTCTGACCGTTTCCGTTGTCGTCATCTATTCGTTGTTGACAAAGATCGCACCTGCATGGCTTGCTTCCGACGAGACGTACGCCCGCCTGAGGGCGCCGTTCAACTACTGGAACGCGATCGGCCTGACTGCAGCATTCGGTTTGATCATCTTCCTATGGCTAGGGACAGAAAAGAGGATCCACCACCTGCTGAGAGCTACAGCGCTCCCGCTGATGGGCTTGTGTCTAGTTGCACTCCTTCTCTCATATTCAAGAGGATCCCTGCTGGTGGCGGGCGTCGGAATCGCGCTCTGGTTCATCCTCGTTGCACCGAGACGACTGAGCAGCATCCCAGTATTAGGAGTCGTGGCAATTATCACCGTTCCGGTGATTGCCTGGATCTTCAGCAAGGGTGCACTTACCGACGACAACGTAGAGCTTGCACTACGAAGGGATGCCGGCATCGAGCTTGGCGTTGTCCTGTTGGCGATGATCGCCGCGATATTCGGAGTGGCCTTACTTCTGCAATGGCTTGACTCAAACCGACCCCTATCGGCACGAGCCAGAGCCGGGCTCGGAAAGTCCTCGCTTGCAATCGTGGCAATGATCCCTGTTGTAGTAGTGATCGCCCTTGCTGCATCAGAGAAGGGGCTTACCGGGACAGTCGAGTCCGGTTGGAACTCGCTTACCAGTGAGCAAGCAGCGGCTCCCTCCAACTCCCCATCCAGGTTCAGCTCAACGGCAAGCTTCAGAAGCCGTTACTGGAGAGAGGCCGTGGATATCTGGGGTGACCACTACTACAAGGGCTCCGGCGCCGGTACGTTTGAAGTACTGCGCAAGCGCTACAGAAAATCCCCCGCATTCGTGGTCCACGCACACGGTCAGATACCACAGGCAATGGCAGACCTGGGGCTTGCCGGAGCTTTATTAATAGTTTTTTCTGGGATCGCTTGGCTTATCGCCGCCTATAGGACGCTCTATCCAAGGGCAAGCGCCCGCCCACAGAAGTGGGGGCCCGAACGGCAGGCAACTGCTGCATTTGCGATCCTTGCGATCATGTTCGGCGTGCACGCCGCGATCGATTGGACCTGGTACGTTCCAGGTGTTGTTGTGCCAATACTCCTGATCGCCGGCTGGGTAGTCGGCCGTGGGCCGCTCGATGCGCCCGAACCAACAGCAAACCACTCGGACCGTCTGGACTTGATCGCGCGGATCGGTACCGCGGTCATGGTTGTTGCGATCATAGGTGCATCGATGTGGTCCGTTGCACAACCAAAACGGGCCGCGAGCAAGGTCGAGAGCTCACTGGAGTTTTCTGACGAAGGAAGGTTCCACGAGGGAGCTGAAAAAGCCCGCAGCGCCCACCGTATCGATCCCACTTCCATTGAGCCATTCTTTGCCCTGAGCGTGGCTGAGCGGGGCTCCGGCAACCTACTTGGAGGTCTCGGGCCGCTGAAGCAAGCCGTCCGACTGCAACCAGCCAATCCGGTTACCTGGGAGCGACTTGGCTCTTACTACCTGTTCGATATCGGTCGGACCAAGCTGGCACTGAGCGTACTACAGAGAGCAGTCTTTTTAGACCCCCTCGATGAAAGCATTACACAGCTCTTTGTCAAGGCCGAGCAAGCACTCAATGCGAAGCGTGAAGCAAAGCGAAGGGAGAGGGAACGAGCTAAAAGACAACGGCGCAAACGTTTGAAGAAGCAGAGAGAGGCCCGCGCCGCACTCGAGTCGTCCTCCCAACTGACCGCTGAGCAGTTTCAGGACACGGCACAGCAATAGAGCAGCAATACCCAAGCTCTAGGATCCAGATAGACCGGTTACGGCCTACAGGCTTCTGCGAAGATCATCTGCCGGATAAACGCGGGTCCGCCAACGGCTCTTAAATTAACCACCTCGAAACCGACCGTCTCTAGAAGCTCTGTGAGCGACTTTTTTGTATAGAAGCGGAGCTGTTGCCCCAGTGGTGAGAAGTGCTTTTCAAATCCGGCAAGCGCGGTCCATAAATTTGTAAGCCTTCCGTGATATGGAACCGTAATTGCGAGTTTGCCAGAGGGACAGATAACTCTCCTGACCTCCGATAGAAAGCCTTGCGTATCAACGACCTGGCCGATCACCTCGGAGCAGATGACCAGATCGAAGCTCGCATCTTCAAACGGCAGCCCCTGTTCCAAGCTCAGGTTCCGAAACTCCAGGTTGGGGTTTCTATCCTTCGCTCTAGATAAGGCTTCAGTAGAAACATCTGCACCAACGACCGGGATGCCTGCCGCGTCCAGCACCGAAGTGAAGGCTCCATCGCCACAGCCTAGATCGAGCACCCTCTGTGCCGATTTGGCAGTAGAAAGAAAAAACTTTTTACGCTCTTGGAAAAGCGGGACCTCTCTATCAACTGGCAACTGTCGCCAGATCTCGTCCACTAAGGGCTCGAGCCCTAAAACGCGCCCCGCCTCCTCAACACCGCAGGCACCGTCTTCACCAGTATCGATAGATCAAGAAATACGTTCCACTGTTCCAGGTACAGAAAGTCGAGCCTTACCATCTCATCAAAATTGAGCTCACTTCGCCCAGATACCTGCCAGAGCCCAGTGACCCCGGGAAGCACTAGGTACCGCTTTTTGTGCCACTCATCCATGTGATTGAAATCACGCAGCGGCAGCGGGCGCGGGCCGACCAGTGACATCTCTCCCCTGAGCACGTTGAAAAGTTGTGGTAGCTCGTCAAGGCTGAACCTGCGCAGGAACTTTCCCGAAGGAGTAAGCCGAGGGTCATTCTTCACCTTGAAGATCGCGCCATCGGTTTCATTCAAATGCTCAACTTCGGACTGCTTCTCCTCCGCATCGCTATACATCGTGCGAAACTTCAGGCAGTCAAATGTGCGACAGCCGATCCCAGCTCTACGGCTACGAAACAGCACCGGCCCAGGGGAGGTCAGCTTCACCATCAAGGCGATAAGTAGTAAGAGGGGTGATATTAGAACGACCAGGATCGTGGAGACGATGAGGTCAAAGCTCCTCTTGACGATGAAGTCCCATCCTTCAAAGACAGGTGGGCGAACAGCAAATAGAGGCAGGCTCTGGCCAGGAACAAACTCCGCCTTGGTTGTAAGCATCTCCATCGTCGTCGGTGCCACACGAACATCTACGCCGCGTCTGTGACACTCGTCCACGAGCGCGACAGCCTTTTCTGGCGGAAAGTCGGGATCTGTGATTATCACCTCATCTATCTGGTTGTCGTCTAGCCTGCGAGGCAGGGCATCGAGGTTCCCCAGGTTCCTCAATCCGGAGACCTTGTAATCCGCCTGTTCGGCTATGTACTCAAGACGTGCGTAACGAACCGGTGGATCGCTGGACAGAACTGACGCCACCGACTCGATCTGGCTCCCCTTACCAACCAATATCGCGTTGCGCTTGTAGCCGGCTACTCTCCAAACGACACCGGTAATCACTTCGTAGATCCATCGCAGAGCCGACACGAAGATCACTGCGAAGAACAGTGAGCCGTAGAAGATGTAGTAGGAGGAAAACTGCTCACCGCTTACCTTGGCAAAGATCAACGCAACGACGGTGACCAGCGTCAAGGAAGAGACAACTTTCGAAAGGCCCGGTCGTGTCTCGCGTACTCCGTACAACCCGTTGCGTGCAAAAAGAAGCGCCGTGACGAGGAAGGCAAACGGGAGAAGGTGCTCGATCTGGCTTTGGTTTATCTCAAACCCACCGATCAGGATCGCGTGCTTGATCGCCAGTGCCACCATCAGAGCCAGAGCAAGGCCTAGGAAATCCAAGCTCATCAACACAAGCACTCGCGAGGCCCTCCGAATCCATTCCATCCTCAGAAGAAGGCTCACCAGATACGGCCTCTTGGCCCTAACATCACGTGGCAACACAACCAGTTTTGAAGATGAACCGGCTGCTTCCTTTTCACCCGCGGCATTCCTGGGCAAGCTCTTTTTGGATTCTTGGTTTCCTATGGTGTCCATGGTCTAAATAATCGTCGCGACGGTTTTATTAAGTGAGTCATTGTCCGCCCAGATAATCCACCCACAATCAACACCTTACCTGCCTACAAGTAGCGCGCCCTAAATTTTATACGCCGGAGCCGATCAATCTTTCCGCACCGGCAGCATCGATCGTAAGGCGAAGGCCCTCATCGATCTCCACCTGTGGCTCCCAGTCAAGTATCTGGCGTGCCATCGTTATGTCTGGCTGGCGTACCTGAGGGTCGTCAACGGGTAAAGCCTCGTAGACGATCTCGGAACGGGACTCCGTTGCCTCGATCACCAGTTTCGCAAGCTCAAGCAAAGTCAACTCGTTGGGATTACCGAGGTTGACCGGTAGGTGGTAGTCGGACTCGGCAAGCGCCACCAACGCCCGTACTTGATCGGCCACGAAACAGAAGCTCCTTGTTTGCGAGCCGTCCCCGAAGACCGTGAGCGGTTTGTCCTGGAGGGCTTGTCGTAGAAAAGTTGGAATCGCACGACCATCGTGCGGTCTCATCCGCGGGCCGTAGGTGTTGAATATCCTTGAGATACAGGTGTTTACTCCCTGCTGACGGTGGTAGGCCATCGTAAGGGCCTCCGCATAGCGCTTCGCTTCATCGTAGACACCTCTTGGCCCAATCGGATTTACGTTCCCCCAATAGGTCTCGGGTTGGGGGTGCAGTTCTGGATCTCCGTAGACCTCCGACGTCGATGCCAAAAGAAAGCGCGCCCTCTTGAACTTGGCCAAGCCGAGCGTGTGGTGCGTGCCGTACGAGCCGACTTTCAACGTGTGCAGCGGTAGCCTCGAATAGTCGATCGGGCTCGCGGGGCTTGCCAAGTGGTAGATGTAGTCCAGATCCTCTGATATCTCGATCGGCTTGGTCAGATCGTGGTTTATGAAAACAAAATCACTGTTTTTTGAGATGTGTTCGAGGTTCTCCAGCGTCCCTGTATCCAGGTTGTCGACGCAGAGCACAAGACACCCTTTCTCAAGAAGGAAATCACACAGGTGAGAGCCCAGGAATCCTGCTCCACCGGTCACCAGACATGTATCAGCCATTACTTAAACCCCTACAAGATAGACGACGAAAATTACTCTCAACAGTGAGCCAGTGTAACAGTCCAAGATTGTTACTGCCCTTAAATCACCATCGACGTCGACGATTAGATACAGAGACGGCCAAATTACAAGCTTCCCAACGACACTGTCCGTCATTTTCAACTCCTGCGGGCGTAATCGGGGTGAAGCAACTATCCACGGCGACCACCAACGGTAGAGCATCTTGGTGCAAACCAAATCAAAAAAAAGGAAAACAGATGTACAGGCTCAGAAGAAAGACAGTTCAAAAAGATCAAACCGTCCATTCCTGTGGCGGAGAAGAAATCACACGATTCGTCAAAAAGAATGAGGCACGTCTAAGGCGCAGTGCCAGAAAGTACTCGCTCTGCGTCGACGATGCCGACGATGTCTGGCAACGAGCTCTTGAGATCTTCATCACCCAAGCGCCTGGCTTAGACGAATCGGCTCTTCTTGCATGGATGCATACGGTTGTAAAGCATGAAGCATTCGCTGTAAAAAAGCGCCACCTTCGTTTACTCGGTGGCTCCGAAGAAGAGCTCAATGAATCCGAGCTCATCTGCGACAGGCCAGGGCCAGATGAACGAATGCGACGCAGAGAGCGGATAACACGCGCAGATGCCGCCCTGAAGCTTCTGAAGCGTGCAGAGGCGAAGTGCCTGATACTGAAGGCTCAAGGTTACTCGTACGATGAGGTAGCTGAAATCACCGGATTTTCTTGGACAAAAGTCAACCGCTCAATAAGTGAGGGTCGAAAGAGCTTTCTACAGATATTTCGCTCGATCGTCGAGGGCGGTGACTGCGACAACTATCGGTGCGATCTCGAGGCCTTGGCTAAAGATACCGCCTCGCAACCGACACCCGCGGCTCTGGCTCACCTACGTGGCTGTGACACCTGTAGAGCATCCCTTCACGAGCTTCGAGGGTTAAAAGCTGCTCGCCTGTAGATCCATCTGAACCCCCCAAAACTGGATCTACTCCTGACGCCGTACGTACGCCTTCCCACTTCTTACTATGTCCTTGCTGTCCTCGAGTTTCTCGATCAGCAGACGCGAATACTTAACGCTTATTCCAAAAAGACCCTGAATCTCGACAGGCTTGATTCCTCCTTTACCGTCGCATGCTTCCAAGATCTTTTCACGAGCACCCTCCAGCACCCGTGAGTTGATGAAGATCGCGTGGTCGAGCTCAGTCAGTGACCCTTGGCCTGCGAGCTCCCGAAGTAGCCTCTTCGTCTTTGTCGGTGTGAGGTTGATCGCCTCCGCCAACATTGCGGCAGTTCGAGGCGAGTAGCCGTCCATCTCAAGCAGGCGTAGTGCTTGGTGGGCTTCATTTAAGTGCTCGACAACCATGTCGTGACCGCTTAAAACTCGCGGCCCACCCTTGCGCTTTCCCTTTTTAGAATCGGCCCCACGATCTGCATTATCCTTGCTGATCCGAATCCACTTTCTAGAGGCGGCGTCGGTCACGACACCGCCCCCTACGGTCTCGACTCCTGCACCCGATCGCAAAATAAATCGATCTCCCTCCACGACGACCAGTGGCCTTTCCAGCCGGACGCGCACGTGCGCCTGCGTACCTGGGTCGAGTGCTCGATTTCTATTGGGAAGGGGTGTCACTTTTGCGGGCGTGCTGGAAGACCCGTTATGAACCGTAAGTTCTGTTCTACTCCTAATTATCTGAGCGGTCTTGAGTAACTCGATGTCGGCCTCAACCGTAAAGGATGGAGGGTGGTTTTCACGCTCGAGCACAAGCACATCTCCGCGTTCGATCTCCTCTGCTGATATACCTCCCAAGCCAATCGCAATTCGCTCAACTGAACGAACGCTCTTTGTACCTGTATCGAGAACTTGGATCGAGCTGACTGTGCACTGCTTCCGAGCCGGCAAAACGATAAGCGCGTCCCCCCTACTAAGCACCCCCGATCTGAGCGTACCGGTCGCAACCACACCAACGGATCTAACGGTGAGCACACGTTCGACATAGAAGCGCATCGGGCAATCGTCGCCGTCTGTCTCGGTGGGGTTGCTGCAGACAGCGCCGAGCCGATCACGTAGCTCGTCGATTCCCGTACCTTCTGTCGCGCTTATATGCACTACAGGAATTTCTTTATATCCTGTGTAATCGATCAGCTCGTCGACCTCGCTGCGAACCTGATCGCGGGCAGATGTAGATACAAGGTCCCACTTGGTGATCGCAATAATCCCCGATTCAATCCCTAATAATTTGAAGATGTGAAGATGCTCGTAGGTCTGTGGCATCGGACCTTCGGCGCCTGATACAGCCAGAACGAAGCTTGATGCACCGAAGACCGTCGA
>SDBV01006425.1_pt1 | contig 16292 bp, 13 predicted proteins | sample 2277081 | NCBI WGS metagenome assembly SDBV01 (sample SAMN10402039, study PRJNA504765) | marine sediment metagenome | isolation source: marine sediment core GS10_PC15, 223 cmbsf | place: Arctic Ocean: Southern Knipovich Ridge | collected 2010
TGGGAACAGAGCCGGTTCTCGACGCGCACGCGGAAAAACTTATCGAAGCGCTGGATACGGCTGAAGAAATCCTCGGATGTACATACAGGATATGCGTAAATATTCTCGATATTGGGAATATTTACAACATGGAAGTTTCCATATCGGAATTAAACGACTGGGTCGTAAACCAGGCTGGAATGGACAGCCGGGGAAGGATATTACCGTACGCGTGCATCGATCCCAGGCGAAAGGAGGCACTGGAGGAGATACGCCGGTGTGTCCTCGATCTGGGAGTTGCGGGTTTCAAGCTGTACCCCCCTACCGGATTTTATCCCGACGATCACGCGTTTTTTCCATTCTACGAAGAGATCATAAAGCTCCAGCAGGAATCAAAAAGGCCGGTGCCTCTGTTGTTTCATCAGGGGTTTTGCATTTCAGGCTCAAAATACGCGCAGCCGATAAATATGGAAGAGGTTGCCGTACGGTTCAAGCCGGATCTTAAAATTATTATGGCGCACGCAGGAATACCCTGGAGTGACGAAGCGCTGTCCATAGCTGCACTGCACACCAACGTGTATCTTGATATATCTCTTTTCGGCGATCTTTACGGGTTCTGGCCCGGGCTGCACATGCAGCTCTTCGGCAAGGCAAAAAGGGCCGGTGTGCTTGACCGTATCCTGTTCGGCAGCGACTGGCCGCTATGCTCGGCCTGGATGGAAGCGGATATCGGGGCCCCCACATGGTCGGTCCTGCACAAGACCATCCGGGCATTGAAGGACATGCAAATGCCGGGGCCGCTTGTAGAACTGGGATATCCCGAAATTACAAATGATGAGATCGACGGCATCCTGGGGTCTAACGCGCGGGAATTATTTCCAGATGTGTGACCAGGACCCGGACCAATCTATTAAGAAAGGAACTTATATGAGCTTTAAAAACAAAGTAGTTCTCGTTACAGGCAGCACGAGGGGGCTTGGAAAAGGGATCGCCATGGCTTTTGCCCGCGAGGGAGCTTCGGTCGCGATAAACGGGACAAAAGAGGATTTGTGCGGTAAAGTTGCCGATGAAGTCAAAAGCGCCGGAGGAAGGGGCATCGCGGTCCCCGGCGATATATCCGACACGGAAGTTGTAAAAAGTATTTTCCGGCAGGTTTTCGACCAATTCGATCATCTCGACATCCTTGTAAACAATGCCGGCATCGTCTATGTTGCGGACTGCACGGATACAACAGACGAGCAGTGGGACCGAACAATGGCCGTCAACTGCAGGGGCGTCTTTTTATGTTCACGGGAAGCCGCCCGTCACATGAAAGAAAGAAAAAGCGGAAAAATAATCAACCTGGCCTCCATGCTCGGAAAAACAGGCATAGGGATGTATTCGCATTACTGCGCTTCCAAGTTCGCTGTCGTCGGGTTCACACAAGCGCTGGCCAAAGAGCTTGCTCCCCTGGGCATAAATGTCAACGCCGTGTGTCCCGGGATCGCGGATACCGACATGATGGACGAGGAGCTCGTTGTTTTAAAGCAGCTCAGGAACAAAAGTGAACAGGAGCTGCGAAAGGAATTCCTCGGGATCATACCGCTGGGGCGCTATGAAACACCGGCCGATGTCGCGAACCTGACTTTGTTTCTGGCTTCAGAGCAGGCTTCATATATCACCGGGCAGTCCATCAATGTAACCGGCGGTATCGAGACACACTAGACCGTTGGACGCATCGGTCACCTTAATATGTAAACAGGCAAGAGGATGTTGGAAATATTATTCGACCATATCAACGGGACCAAAATTATCGCTGCTGCAATAGCTGAATGGTGCGGTTCTCCATAACCTTGCAGTTCCAGAAATAAAACAAGCAAAAGCGAGCTGTTAAAAACAATAGATATCGGATTTTTGTAATGACCACTATTAAAAACAGATCCTCGATCATCATATTTATGGCAGTCACGTTTCTCTTCTGGTTAGCCCTTTACATCTATGTCCCAACCCTGCCCACCTATATTAAAACAAAGACAGAGCATCTTTCAATGGTCGGACTGGTACTTTCCATGTATGGTCTTTCTATTGCTTTTGTTCGCCTGCCCATAGGGATATTCGGTGATATGGCAGGAAGAGGAAGACCACTGATAATATTGTGTTTTTTCTTCGCTTCTGTCGGGGCAATTATTATGAGTAAAGGAAATACACTGTTCATGCTGGCCGTCGGCAGGGCTTTCACAGGGATCTCAATGGGATCGTGGGTGCTGCTTCTCGGCACATTCAGCACTTTCTTTGATTTCAAGCAGACAATATTCGCGAGCTCCATGCTCACTTTTTCAGCTTCTTTTGGAAGAATGATAGGGACGGGTTTGACCGGGTTTCTAAACAGGAGAGGCGGCTATCCGCTTGCTTTTTATCTCTCGGCGATACTTGTAGTGATTGCATTAGTAATAATCCTGTTCGTCAAAGATGAAAAAAAACCGCCTAAAACAGTATCAATCAGAACGATTGGAAATCTTTTAATCAGAAAAGAAATACTTCTCCCAACCATTATAAGCATCATAGTTCATCACGTTGAAATTTCAGCAACCTATGGATTTCTTCCTATCCTCGCCCATAAAATGGGTGCCAATGATGTGATAAAAAGTATGCTTGTTACGCTCAACATTGCTGCAATAACTTCAGCAAACCTTCTGAATACATTTTTACTGAGAAAAAAAAACCCCGATTACATGCTGCCGGCCGGTGCTTTTCTTATGTTTTTGGGCATAATGATACTGGCATTTTCTCCTTCAATTACGTACCTTTTTATAGGCTCGCTCTGCAACGGATTGTCCTTTGGGATTGTTTACCCGATACTGGTCGGGAAAAGCATCCGGAAAATCGACCGTTCACAGCGCTCCACAGCAATGGGGCTCCACCAGTCCATGTACGCGATAGGGATGTTCACCGGCCCGTGGCTGAGCGGTATCCTGGCTGACCGTTTCGGTATTAGGCCCATGTTTATGATAAACGCCGGCGCCTATATTGTCCTGGTGTACTTTTTTATCTACCTGTTTTTCAGGGGCAATATCAGACAGAACAAAACCACTCACATAAATTAACATCCATTGGTAACTTCCAAAGGCTATCTGTGCCCTTGTTAAACCTTGATCAGCGTACTATCATCGATCCAGCCACTTGGGACTGGACAGTATAAAGGCTTGATATAAGATTGTCCTTAGAAATCAGAGTTGGTTCAATTTATGAATTATGAAAAAAAAACAGGGACGAAAATATTGATATTTGAATATTTGGAAATATTTAATAATCTATATCAGATTCATTCAGTTCTGGGTTATAAAAGTCCAGTGATTTATAAAATGCAAAATTAGCTTTACTTAATCAGCTAACACTTCTTCAATCTTCAAAACAAAATCTTTAGCTGCTTCAATTATCCATTCCGCATCATCATTGGTAATAACCTGGACACCATATTGGTCACTGACTCTATCAGCCTGGGCATGCTCCAAGGTCTCAGAGTATTTTTCTTCAAGCTCTTTTGCTCTATTAAGATATTCAATATATTTTTCATCCACATTTTTCCTGAAAATATAAAATTCATTAAATGCCGATACGGCACAATAGTGTTTAGTTGCAAGAATTCCTATTTTAATTAGTGATGCCAAAACTGCATGATACATAGCATAATAACCACAGACTATTGTCCAATCATACTTCTGATTATCAAACATTATGTCCATGGCTTTTACATTACTAGAAGCTTTATCTAAATGACGCCGAATCGACTCTGGATCAGATTCGATATTTCTTAACCCACCCTGCTTAAAACACTTTTCAATATTTTTATTGAAATCTTTCGCCATTTAATTTTCTCCTTCTGCTATTATCCTCCAAAACAAAAATTCATTAAAAAGTATTATCCTGTCTTTAAAGATAGTTTTATAAAATTCGGTTTGTTTATGTAAACCATCTGAAAATTTTGTTATATCTACAGTTATTGCGCTTAATTCTAATAAAGATGAAGCCTCTTCTTTTGCCTTCTTTACTATTGAAGCAAGTTTATTATCATCTTGAACAGATACAAGCAAAATATCTATATCACTTTCATTTGTCCATTTCTCTCGTGCCACAGATCCATAAAGGATTATGAGTTGTATTTGTTTATTAGAATCATTCAGAGCATTCTGAGTAAACTTGTCGATTAGTCTGGATATACTTTTATTATTTTCAAAAAAAAATTTTTTCCTTTCCAGTTCAAACATCTCAAATACTTTTAATAGCATTTCATTACCCAGATTCGCCTTAAAAAAAGAACTATCAGCCGCATTACGCCTGTTAAGAAGTCCTTCCTCCTGAAATCTATTCAGTGTACTCCAAACATAAGAATAAGTACATTTTGACAATCTAGTTAATTCCCTTATGTGGAATTCATTAAACGGATTTTCCCAGAAAATTTTCAATATTTTGCTTTTTTGCTTTGCAATAAACATTTTTAATCTATTTCCCAAAATACACTGATCTGTTTTATAGATCAACTGATCTGTTATACAGATCAGTTTCAACCTGATATTATATTAATACAACAATTTTTGTACTCCAGTAATAACGCTGCCTCTATATTGTCCTGGTGTACTTTTTTATCTACCTGTTTTTCAGGGGCAATATCAGACAGAACAAAACCACCTGAGGGGCCGGCTCATACACGTGTTTTCCCCGGCCCTTCAGAAGATGAGCCCTATTTTCTCCCGTACAGCGGGCCGAAGTTTTCACAGGCCCTGTAATCAGCGCCCTGCGAATCAAAATCACCGAAACTTCCCCAGACCTTTGGTCTGAATATTCTTTCCTCAGGCACGTTGTGCATACAGACAGGGATGCGCAGCATGGAGGCAAGGGTCATCAGGTCCCCTCCTATGTGTCCGCAGCTGACCGCCCCGTGGTTCGCCCCCCAGTTGTTCATCACCGCGTACACGTCCTTAAAAGGACCTTTGCCCGTGAGACCGGGCGCAAACCAGGTCGTGGGCCAGGCAGGGTCTGTCCTGTCGATCAAAACATTACCCGTCTCCTGGGGCAGCTCTGCTGTGTGTCCCTCGGCTATCTGCAGCACAGGGCCGAGACCGGAGACGATGTTGATCCTCGACATGGTCACGGGCATACCCGGCATGGTTATAAAGGATGTCGAAAAACCGCCGCCCCGGAAATATTCCAGGTTCGCGTGGCAGAACCTCGTTGCTTCGAGGCACTTTTGCACTTCCCCGTGCGTGATGTCCCAGTACTGCTTCATGACCGGTTTCCCATCCGCTGTCTGCCTGCCGGTACCGTCAAGAGTTGTAGACCCCGAGTTGATAAGGTGTATAAGCCCGTTTTCTGCAAGGCCTTTTACCGTGTGCCCGGTAACACGCTTGATCGCGTCAGGGCTCCAGTATGTCCTGACATCGGAAAAGATCTGAGCAGTGCCTGTCAGCAGGTGGCCGAACAGCATGGAGATCCCGTTAAGATAATCGTTCTCTGTGGCGACCACATAGGCTTCTCGAATTCCATTCCAGTCAAACGAGGAGTTAAGTATTGTTTCCAGAAAATCACCGTTCGGGAAATGATCTGTCCAGTGACGCTGCCCCTGGAAACCGCCGGCTATAGCGTTGTGGCCCAGCGCCTCCTCCCCGAAACCCAGCTCCTCCAGACGCGGGTTGCCAACCATGAGATCCCTGGCAATGATCGTCATTTTTACGATAGTTTCCCAGTCTGAGTCCTTTTGCTCTTTTGTATATCGGTTTTCGGGTTTGTTTACATCTATCCCCTCTTTACAGTTTTCCCTAACCCACCTGAGCGCCATCTTGTATTCTTCGGGGTCGTATACGTTCCTGTCCATTCTTCTTGTAAACTCTGTCATGTCCACCATCTCGTAACGCAGCCCCAGATAATTTTCAAGAAACCCCGGGTCGACGATCGAACCGGCGATCCCCATGGACACCCCGCCCATGGCCAGGTAGGATTTGCCGTGCATGGTGGAGCAGGCAATCCCCGCCCTTGTGAACTGCAGCAGCTTCTGCTTTACGTCACCCGGAATAGTTGTGTCGGACGAATCCTGCACGTCCCTCCCATAGATACCGAACGCGGGCAGGCCTTTCTGCGCGTTGGCAGCGAGCACCGCGGCCAGGTACACAGCACCGGGCCTTTCTGTTCCGTTGAACCCCCACACAGCCTTCGGTAAAACCGGGTCCATGTCCATTGTCTCGGCCCCGTAGCACCAGCTCGGTGTGACTGTTATCGACACGCCCACGTCCTCTTTTTTAAACTTTTGGGCTGTCCGGGCCGCCTCGACGGCCCCGCCGATACATGTGTCCGCTATCACGCATTCAACAGGCAGTCCGCACGGATGTTTTAAATTCCCGGTTATGAACCTGGCAGCTGATCTTGCCATGTTCATGGTCTGGTTTTCAAGCGCTTCCCTCACACCCTCCCGCCTTCCATCGATGGCAGGTCTTATACCGATTTTCGGGAGGCTCCCCTCCAGTCTGTTTTCATGCTCAACCACTTTCATTTTTTTCTCCTCTATATTGGGCGGTACTGCCGCTGAGTCTCAGCCGGACTTTCCTTCTAAGTAATCTTCAAATAAATGACAATTACAGCTTCAGCACATTTCCCCTTTCTTCTATGATCGTCTTTACAAGGACAATGATATTGTCAAGAGGCACGTCTTTCATAACTTCCTGTGACGGGCCGATAAGGTGGCCACCGCCCTTTCCCAGGGTCATGATGGTTTCGGTGACATGGGCTTTTATCTCGCCCGGTGTCCCGAAAGGAAGCAGTTCCTGGGTGTCGATTCCGCCCCAGAAAACAAGGTCTTTCCCGAACTCGTCTTTCAGCTGATGTATATCCATGCACGGCTGGACAGGCTCGAGAATATCCAGGCCGGCCTCGATTAAATCGGGTATAAAGGCAGTTATATTACCGCAGGAGTGCATGGACATCTTCATGCCCTCTTTTTTAAATACACCCCACAACTGCTTATACCGGGGCAGGAACATTTCCCTGAACATTTTCGGTGAAAAGAAAGGCATGTGCTGCTGGCCCAGGTCATCACCCATGTGGCCTACCTCGAAAAGACCGAGCTTTACGAAGTTTTCCGCAACCCTTATTCTGTATTCGGTTATCTTGTCAAGAAGCCCTCCAATTACCGATGGGTAACCCGCCATTCCCTCGAGCATTTCCGGGATACCTATTACCCCGTACGCCCTTTCATATATACCGAAATAACCGGACGGCACGACAAAGTAATCTCCGGACAGAGCTTTGTGATCTCTCACCATCCAGTCATAGTTTCCCTCCTGGTCCGGGTCCGGCGGGGTCCAGAGCTTTATGCGTTCTTCCAAAGTGCCGGCAAGACAGGCTTCATGTATGCGCGGCGGCATCCACTTTTCCACAAAATCTTTCGTGTGTTTTTCGGACAGGGGGTTGAAAACCGCGCTGAACCCGTCGGAATCAACCTGTACACCCATGCCCCAGCTGTCGTAACAGATCTTGCCCTCTTCGTCAAAACGGCACCATCCGTCCTTTTCAAGCTCGTGCATCAATTTTCTGTCGTTGCGGTAAAACAACGGGTGGTCAGCCTTGGTAAGCGCGAAAGCAATATGGTTTTCAAGATATTCATCTATCGTTTTATCGGCCGGCAGCCCGAGGCCTTCATGTATAGCTTTGTCCCTCGTCCTGTCCGCAAAGGTAATCTGGCTCGGAAGATAGTCCACATCCTGCCGATTAAAAACTCTTCTGACTCTTTCTTCTTTTGTCACCTCGCAATACCTCCTTGAATGTTTATCAGTTTGTTCTAAATATATGTGAATATAAAATAATTTTATTGAACCCCTGAGTCAATTACTTCATTGTCAGGGCAGCCTGGTGGAAATTAATATATATTTTCGACCGGATAGTGAAATCATTTTATTCCTACTACTTTTTTATTAGAGACAAATATTTTTAGTACTTTATGCTGATCATTTATATCTAAATTTCCTCTTTTAAAATACGAATGAAAATCATACTTTTTTATTATTGCAAAATTTTTCTAATCATGTAATTATATCCTAACATAAAAAGGAAAGTAAATTTCCAACTACCAAATATTGTCATCTATCTTTTTGATCTGACAATTGTAAAGAGAGTATAAATAATGAAGACTGCCAAACTGATTCCAGCTATTATTCTGTTATTGACTTTTTTGGTCATTATGGGAAGTTGCGCCACTGGGTCTATGTCAGAAAAAATAATTCTCGAGAGCATCGTAAAAAACATTAACGACCAAACAACTTATGTTCATATAGACAATGAGGAACTTTTCGGCACCTGGATCAATTCAAATTACAATAACGTTAGTTATTTATCGGCAAAATTGATTTTTAACCCGGATAGCACCTGGCTCTCATACAGTATTGAATCTTCCACCAAGTCATGGTGTGAAGGCAGATATGTCATCACAAACAAATGGTTGGATAAAAACCGAAATATATGGTACGAGGCTTCTTTAATACTGGATAGTTGGCCAATTACAATAGGTAACATCCCTCCAGACCAACGCATAAGCCGGGAGCTGTATATGATCAGTGATAATTCGAATGTGTTAAAAGGGTATCTACAGGATATAGATAATGATATGCTTAATGAATTGTTGGTAAATAATAATCCGGTTGACCCATATGCGGCAATATGGTATCGCGAATAAGAATGACATATTTTAAATCTTTTTTCACTCCTTTTTATCGAACTCGCTTTTTCAATTGCAGGCAGTTACCTGGTGTATTTTATGAAGTTATTTTATTATCAGGATAAATTTTATGGCAATTACGAAAAAGATCCTTACCCTGGACAACGGGATCGTGGCACAGGTACTAAAAAATATACTCCAGGAGCGAAATATACCTCATGTGATCAAAAGCAACTATGATTCTGCTTACGATGGTCTGTTTCAATTACAGAAAGGCTGGGGCTATGTTGAAGCACCGGCAGAATATGAAAAAGAGATAATCGAAATATACAACGATATATCCGAGGAGCAAGACCCGGGGTAAGATTTTATCTCAGCCTTTGACATGAAAACTGCTATTTCAATATTAATACTGTAAAAGGAGTTTTTAAAATTTGGGACAATGCCTGGACTAATTCTTTTAAAACCAGACTGGAGCAATTTGTATTTTTAGAATTGTTAAAATCCATCGATATAAGATATTATATAAGCTGCTGGCGCACTACTGATAAATATGAAGTAGATTTTATCCTATCAAAAGACAAAACCTATTGCCTTTTGAGGTAAAAACCGGATGGAACAAAGAAACCATTCCCACGGGGATGCGTAAATTCTTTGAATATTATCCTGATGTAAAGATCACCAGCCGCCTGTCCGTTATGTTTTAAAGACCCTCTTTTTGTGGTCCTCTGACAGCTCCAGTATTGTACCGTTTGGGTCCTTGAGGTATGTCCATGTCGTGTCTATTTCCTCGGATACAAAGTCCACGGGAGGTGTCAGAAATTCGATCGAATCTTTGTACTTATTATAGAGCCCCCAAATATCTGATACTTTAAAAGAAATATGCTGGACCCCCGGGTCCCAGGGGTTCCTTTCTTTGATCTTTTTCTCATTCGGGTGCAGATATTCGATCAGCTCCAAATCGGCATCCCCGGCTTTTAAAAAGGCGATGATCATCTTTACGCCTTTCATACCGCCTTCCTGGTCCACGTTCAGGTCGACACCTCCGATCTTTTTGAACCCGAACACATCCCCATAAAACTTGATGGACTCCTCAATATTCTTTACGGTTATCCCGCTGTGATGTATCTGTTGAACCACGCCGCCCATTTCTGTATTCTCCTTCTTACAAGTGATAAAACACAAAAGCAGGTCTGCTACCCGACAAGTGTTAATGCCGCTTTCACGATCTTATCTTTATCCGGTATCACCCGGTCCTCCAACGGTTTAGCGTATGGTATCGGTGTGTCTTCACCTGCCACGCGTTTGACCTTTGCCTGGATTCCCTCTTCGGCCACTATAGCCAGGATCTCCGCCCCCACTCCCAGAGTAGTAACTGCCTGGTGGGTAACGATAAGTCTCCCGGTTTTTCTTACCGATGAGAGAATGGTATCTCTGTCAAGCGGTGTCAATGTTCTGGGGTCAATGACCTCAGCTTCGATCCCTTTACCGGCAAGCTCTTCAGCGGCCCTGAGCGCCTCGAGGACCATGTACGAAATCGCCACGATCGTGACATCCTTTCCTTCCCTTTTTATGTCCGCCTTTCCGAAGGGAATGTTGTAGTACCCTTCAGGGACCTCTCCTGTTGTTGTATAGAGCATCTTGTGCTCGATAACCATGACAGGGCCGTTATCCTCGATGGCGGTGTTTAACAGGCCCTTTACATCATAGGGTGTTGAAGGCAGCACGACTTTTAATCCCGGGACGTGCATGAAAAAGCCTTCCAGACACTGCGAGTGCTGGGCAGCGTCCCCGGCCCCGGCCCCCCCCTGGGTCCGTATAACCATGGGCACGTTTACCTTCCCGCCTGTCATGTAGTGCAGTTTTGAGGCCTGGTTTACGATCTGGTCCATCGCGCAGTTCGTAAAATCTATATACATGATCTCAACAACCGGTCTCATTCCTAAAACCGCGGAACCCAGACCCGCGCCTATGATCGCTATTTCCGAGATCGGTGTGTTGCGTACCCGTTTGGGGCCGTACTTGTCAAGCAAACCGTATGTAGCGCCGAATATATTTCCCTGGACACCTATATCCTCGCCTGCTAAAAAGACCCGGTCGTCTTTCTCCATAGCGGCGTCAAGTGTTTCCAGAATGGCTTTTGAATAATTAATTTTCCGCATCTTCGATCACTCCTTTGAATTTTGTGGCACCAAACCTTTCGGGGCCCTCTTTTTGTATTTATGAAGGATAAACATCTTCCAAAGCTTCCTCCGGGTCCGGTTCCGGGCTGTTAAGCGCGAACTGCTCTGTTTGTTCTATTTCAGTTTTTATCTCGTTTTCAACTTCATCGAGCTGCTCTTCCGTAAACAAACCTTCTCCTGTGAGGTGCCTCCTCAAAAACTTTATGGGGCATTTCTTCTTCCATTCCTCTACTTCCTCCTCTGTCCGGTAGCGGCAGGGGTCCGCATGCCAGTGGCCCATCCAGCGGTAGGTTTTCGCCTCGAGAAGAGTTGGGCCTCCGCCGGAAATCGCCCTTTCCCTCGCTTCTTTTGTGGCCGAGTACACTTCCAGTATATTGTTCCCGTCTACAGTAACCCCGGCAATACCGTATGCTTTGGCCCTTTCGCTGACATCTTTGATGTTCATTGTATCCTTTGTGTGCCCGCTTATTCCGTAAAGATTGTTTTCACAGAAAAATATCACGGGCAGGTCCCAGATAGAGGCCATGTTGACAGCTTCATGAAAGCTGCCGATATTGGATGCGCCGTCTCCGAAAAAACAGACAATGACGTTTTTTTTGTTCTGATTGACCAGCGCTATACCGGCCCCCATGGCGATCGGTATGCCTCCGCCGACAATACCGTTCGCGCCGATTATACCAAGGTCGATGTCCGCTATGTGCATCGACCCGCCCTTTCCTTTACAGTAACCTGTGGACCTGCCAGCGATCTCCGCGAGCATCCTCTTTACATCGCCGCCCATTGCTATGCAGTGACCGTGGCCGCGGTGAGTGCTTGTTATGTAGTCGCCCTTTTCCAGAGCAGCGCAGGCCCCTACCGCTGACCCCTCTTCACCTACATACAGGTGCAGGGGGCCACGGTTGAACTTTTCCTGACAGAAATGGGCCACTTTATATTCGAATTGACGGATGCGGCACATCTTCCTGAACATTTCGATCTTCTGCTCTTTTGACGGTGTATATTTTTCCTGCTCTTTCATTTTTAAATTCCTTTTTTGGCATTATTAAAAACAATATATCATTTATTTTTTACAGCAGTTAAACCCCGTAGACGGCATCCAGGACAACTCTCTGTGAATTCCCGGCGTCCAGGCTCTCCATTGCCTTTTTCAATATATTGTCATCGATCCTGTCAAGCATCTTTTCGATACCGCGCATGTTTTTGATGCAAAGCTCCGCGGCAACAGTTCCATCCATCCTGAAAGGAAAAATGTCAAATCCTATATATCCGTCATAGCCGGCCCTGCCCACATAATACATGAATTCCAGGGTCTCCTGGATGTGAACCGTTCCCGCGACGAGATCATCGTCCCAGTCACCGTACGCGTCATTCAGGTGAACATTGAAAAGTTTGCCGTATTTGCCAAGCAGGGCGGCTGACTCGCCCGGTTTTTCCTTGCCCATGAGAGCGTGGCCGAAATCCATGGTTACCCCTACGTTGTCCCCGCATTTTTCCGCGAGAAAGAGGGCCTTCATAACCGTGGGAATGATCAAATATTTCCTCGGCTCTTTCAGCTTGTACTCGAGGCATATCCTGATATCCTTGCTGTGACCGGCTATCTCCTGTATGCTCTCCTGCAGCGTGTCCCACTGTTTTATATAATCCACCTGAAAAGAATAATCGAACCCGTCGCTTCCAAGCCACAGGCTGACAAGCGGGCGGTCGATCCGGAGTGCCAGGTCAATTGCTTTTTTACATGTATCTATTGCTTCCTGACGAAGCTTTTTGTCCGAATGGGTGATCGAACCCAGTTTCCATTTTTTTATTCCGAAGGTATTTATGGTTATACAGGACGTTTTCAGACCGTTGTCCGAAAGCCAGCCCAGATAATCTTTTGGATCTATACCATCGAGATGCGAATCAAAGATCTCCACCGCTTCCATACCGTCCACACTCCCGGCGATCTCGACCAGCTCTTTGAGTGTTGCTGACTTGTCCGTGTACCCGCCGGGACAGAACCTGTCGGCTGCACCGCCGAGTGCCCACAGGCAGGCAGCATACTTGAAATTTCCCATCATTTTTCTCCTTAATTATTGGATTATGTAAAAAAATTTTCAAGGTTTTATTATGAATGATTAAGCTGATTTGTCAAGGAAAAAATTTTAAGGGAATTGTTATTACCATGTTCAGCCGTTTCTTTGTTGCAGTATGAAAAATAAATATAATTATTGACAACCGAGTAATTTGTAACTATAATATACAATATGCACGGCTATATAAAAAGAACATTAACAGAACATTTATTAAAATCAATTAATCATTTTCCTGTTACAGCTATTTTAGGGCCTCGTCAATGCGGCAAGTCAACACTTGCAAAAAAGCTTAGTAATAATTTTAAGGATTTCCTCTATCTTGATCTTGAGAGCATCCGTGATATAAATAAATTAAATGACCCTGAAATTTTTTTTGAAATAAACAATGAAAAAATTATTTTCCTTGATGAGATACAGAAAAAGCCTGACCTCTTTTCGGTTATGAGGAGTATAGTAGATAGATATAATAGAAAAATTAAAATAATTATTTTAGGCTCTGCTTCTCCTGCAATGATAAAACAGAGCTCAGAGAGCCTGGCTGGCAGGATTGCCTATCATTATTTAACACCATTTACAATTACTGAATTAAATAACACAAAAAATTATTCTATTAAAAATCATTGGTTAAAAGGAGGTTTTCCGGAAAGTTATCTTGCTGATGATGATAGTATTTCATTACAGTGGAGAAATAATTTTATTCTCACTTTTTTAGAAAGGGATATTCCGCAGCTGGGATTTAATTTGTCATCAATAGTTATAAGAAGATTTTTAACAATGTGCGCCCATTCATCTGCTCAATTATTAAACCGTTCAAAACTGGGTGAATCACTTGATCTCTCACATAATACAATAAGAAGATATATAGAAATTTTTGAGAATACTTTTATTCTAAGAACACTGATGCCTTATTTTACAAATATAAAAAAACGAATGGTTAAATCACCAAAAATTTATTTTAGAGATACCGGTTTATTGCATTCTTTACTGGGTATAACTGATTTTAATGATCTGCTTGGACACCCGATATACGGACAATCATGGGAAAGTTTTGCAATTGAGATGATTTTATCTGAATTAAAAGACTGGACCGGATATTATTACAGGACCAGCCACGGTACTGAGATAGACTTAATACTTGAAAAGGGGATAAAAAAAATTGCCATTGAGTTTAAAAGCTCCACATCCCCATCTGTATCAAAAGGTTTTTATATTGCACTTGAAGACTTAAAGATTGATAAAGGCTGGGTTATCTGCCCGATAAATGAGTGGTATCCACTAAATAATAATATAGCAGTGAGCGGTATAAATGAATTTATAAATTTTATTAATAAATGATCGTGATTTTAAACTGTTCAGTTTATGGATATTCCAGGATTTTATATTATTCCTCTTAACGACACCGGGCGAAATGTAAAAGCTTAAACTGTTTGACAATTACAGCAAAGTGGTTTACAAATATTTTAAACCTATCTAAAACTGATAGAGAAAAATGGAGAGCACACTGCAAAAAACTTATAAACAAAAAGCTTTAAAAGAAAGAAAATCCCCGAGGATCGAGCGGTTAAAAAAAAGGTATTTTTCAGACAGGCTCTATGTTGACAGCAGGAGGGCCCTGTTAGTAACGGAATCATACAGAGAAACCGGGGGCGAACCCGTAGTAATACGCCGGGCCAGGGCACTGGAAAAGATCCTTGGAGAGATCGATATAAAAATAATGCCGGACGAACTGATCGTGGGGTGCCAGAACGGAAAATCCCCCAGGAGCGCGAACGTGTTCCCTGAAATGGCGACCTACTGGATCGAGAAAGAGCTCGACGAATTCGAAACAAGACCTCAGGACAAGTTTATCGTCACGGAACAAACAAAAAAAGACCTCCGGTCCATCTTCCCTTACTGGAAAGGCAGGACACTCCACGACCACATGCTCGCGTACATGCCGGACAGCACGAGGGAGCAGCTCCTAATGGACCACCCGGCGGTTTTCGGATGGTGTGCCTATCAGAACGGTGTCGGGCATATTTCCCAGGGCCATGAAAAAGTGATCAAAAAAGGCTTTAAAAAGATAAGGGAGGAAGCCGAAGAGCGGCTCAAAAACCTGGACCTTACCGGGCCCGGCAATATTGAAAAACAGGCTTTTCAGAAGGCAGTAATTATTGTGTGCTACGCGGCGATCAAATTCGGTAAACGCTACTCACTGGAAGCAAGACGTCTTTCGCTTGAAGAGGAAGACATGGAAAGAAAAGAGGAGTTGGAGAATATCGCCCTGATATGCGACAGGGTCCCCGAATTTCCGGCCAGGTCTTTTCACGAGGCGGTCCAGTTTTTGTGGTTCGTCGAGCTGATAACGCAGCTTGAAACAAACGGGGTTTCAATTTCTCCGGGCAGGTTCGACCAGTACATGTACCCTTACTTTAAAGAGGACCTCGAAAAAGGGCTGCTGACGGAAGATGACGCAGCGGACATAATCGAATGTCTGTGGATCAAACTCAGTGAAATGGTGATACTTTATGACAGGATCACGGCCAGCTTTATCGCGAACTTCTCCATGGGCGAGCACCTGAACCTCGGCGGTCTCACCGCCAACGGAGAGGACGCGACAAATCCGCTGTCCTTTCTCTGCCTCCAGGCGCAGCTGGATGTGGGGCTCATGCAGCCCAACATCTCGGTCCGATACCATAAAAACATCCCGGACGAATTCATGATCGAGGCGTGCCGGGTGGTTAGGGAGAAGAATGCCATCCCGCAGTTCCTGAATGACGAACTGTTCGTCCCTTCTATGGTTTCGCGGGGGGTCCCTTTGGAGGAAGCCCGGTGCTACGCCTGTGTGGGGTGCGACGAGATGTGCGTCGCCGGAAAAACAGGCGGGGCCATGTTCGTGTACATCAGCATGGCAAAAGTGTTCGAGCTGGCCATAAACAACGGGCGATGCAGGCTGTGCGGCACACAGATGGGGCCTGAAACAGGCGACCCTGCCGGGTTCACCTCTATCGAGGATATCCTCGCAGCGTTCCAAAAACAGCTCGTGCATTTCAACCATCACGCAGCGGTTTGCCTCAACACAGAGGCGCTGGTCCATTCAAAAGTCATGCCCGTACCTTTTTTGTCGTCCACGCTCGAGGGGTGTGTCGAAAGAAGCATCGATATGACAGCAGGCGGAACGGATTATTACTGGACATCTCTAATAGCGATCGCGGGTATGAGTAATGTTGGTGACTCGCTGGCTGCCATAAAAAAGCTCGTTTTCGAAGAAAAAAAGATCGGCATGCCCGCCCTCATTGAAACGTTGGATAAAAACTTCGAAGGCCACGAAAGCATGCGGCAGATGCTGATCAACAAGGCCCCCAAGTTCGGGAACGACACAGACTATGTAGACGACCTCAC
>SDBV01006426.1_pt1 | contig 16292 bp, 16 predicted proteins | sample 2277081 | NCBI WGS metagenome assembly SDBV01 (sample SAMN10402039, study PRJNA504765) | marine sediment metagenome | isolation source: marine sediment core GS10_PC15, 223 cmbsf | place: Arctic Ocean: Southern Knipovich Ridge | collected 2010
ACGACCTAACATCCTTCTGGTAACCTTTGATACCCTGTCAGCACGGGATATGTCTTTGTATGGTTATCAGAGAGAGACAACCCCGTTTATCAGTAAATGGGCAAAAAATGCTACAGTTTTTACCAATCTTGAAGCTGAGAACAATCATACCTCTCCGGCTACAGCCAGCATGATGACCGGAAAGATGGTCTGGACCCACCAGGTATATCAACAGGGTGGATCGGTCCCAATCAGAAGTGATATTGAAAGCCTGCCGGGAGAATTAAAGAAAAATGGTTACTTTAATCTGGCTTTTGTTGTTAATCCGTGGGCCTCACCAAAGAGATTGGGAGTTTTAGATAGTTTTGATATTGCTCCTCTTTCGACCGAGTTTACCAGGGCTGAAGGTATTATATCTTTTGATGGTTATCAGCCCGGGCTTCTAGATTTGCTTCTTTTTAAAGCTTTTGGTGACAAAATCAGGCTGCATGACTGGATATTGGATAGCAGATTATTAGGAAGATTAAAGCCAATTATCAATCCTAAATCCAGAATGATAAATCCTGAATATACAAAGACAGCAGTGCCTCCTGAAATTGCATTTAACAGGTTTTTAGATATTATTGATGAGCTGCCTGAACCTTTCTTTGCATGGCTTCACGTGTATCCGCCTCATTCCCATTATCTGCCCCCTGAACCGTACAGAGGTATATATGGTCCTTATCTGCCCCCTGAACGATTCAGAGAATTAGCAAAATACATTGATGAAAATGAAAACTCGGATGATATGCGTGATTTAAGGATTCTTTATGATGAGTTTATCAGATATTGTGACAAGCAGTTTGAGGAATTTATTACCAAGTTTGAGAAAAAAGATCAGCACAAAAATACTATATTCATTTTTTCTTCTGACCACGGAGAAAGTTTTGAACATGGTGTTTTTGCTCACAGAGTTCCGCATTTTTATGAACAATTAACCCATGTACCTCTTATTATAAAAAAACCTAACCAGTCTGATGGACAAGTAATAACTGATGTTGTAGAACAAATTGATATTCCGGCAACAATCCTTGAATTAGCTCATATTCCGGTACCTGCATGGATGGAAGGGCGGTCAATTATTCCGCTTATACGTGGCGAGAAACTTTCGCCAAAACCCGCATTTTCTATGTATTTTGAGAGTAATCGTAGTCGTGGTCATCAAATTACTAAAGGGACAATCGCTGTCTGGGAAGGTGACTATAAACTGATACATTATCTGGAAGAAAAAAAATCGCTTCTTTTTAACCTGAAGAAGGATTCCGGAGAAAGAAATAACCTTATTGACAAGGAATCGGAGATAGGGGAGCATCTGCTTGGTCTGATTATGATGAATCTTAAGAAGGCTAATGAAAGAATTCAGTTCCCTGAATAATTAGAGTCTGTTTATAAACTCAAACATTTAACCGTCATTCCCGCAGTCTGTTGAGCGGGAATCCAGTCTTTTCAGTGACTTCTGGATTCCCGATTAAAGACTTCGGGAATGACAAAAACAAAAAACGGCAATTTATAAACAGACACTAATCAGGATAAAAAGAGTTAAGAAAATTGAAAGAAAAGGGAAATCTCGAAATAAAATCCTCGACTCGTATAAAAAGAGTTTGTCAGTTCATTGTAATGGTGTTCATAGTATGTGTTATTCTTTTCAGCATGCTTGAAATCTTCTTGAGGCTCTATACAGCCCCCTTTAATATAAGGATTAAGGGCGACAAAGTAATACTGCCCATTGGAGGAAAACAATATACGACATATCTCGATGACGAGACTGGTAAGGTTGATAAAATTGTATTTTACAAACAGAACTCTATAGGATTTAGAGGTGAAGAGCCACCAGAGGACTTTTTAAAATATTTTCACAGTCATCCCATAGGAAACTCATTTAGATCTTGAAAGTGTGCCGGATTGCATGCCCAATTCAAAGACACAAATTCAAAGCCCAAGCTATTTACAATTATGATAAAAATCATTTATTATATAAAAATAAAAAAAAGAAAATACTATATTTTCCAAGTAATTTACTTGCGGCATTCTTTTATTACTAAAAGTGAGCAATTTATTAAATTAAACAAACGATATTCCATAAATCACTAAATATGAAAATTGAGAAATATCAGTTTGATCAACTCCGTGGTGTTTCGAAGGTAGTTATAGACGGTATTAATTCTGATCTGGCGTATTGCCATCCTTCCATTAATGGAATTGTTAACATTGATTCAGTTAAAGGGGAAATTGAACTTGAAATTCGTCAAGGTTTATCCGACGAAGAACATACTGATTTAAAAGCCCAGCTTACCAGTGTAGTTGAGATGTCGATCAATTCATTTCGTTTTGTTGAAGAAATGCCTCCTTTATGGATCCATGAGCCAAGTGAGCCGTATTACGGCAGCGCTGCATTGGATAAGTTTACGGGAAATTCCATGACTGAATTAGGTCCTGGACAATATTCATATCAAGGACCATCTAACAGGCTGTTTGCTTTTTTCTGTGATCGCATAAATAAAATTGCAAAAGATATGGATGCAGAAGGATGGAACCTTCCGAGTATAGAAATGACCCATGATCTTATCCCTGAAACCGGTTACTTTTCATCACATCCACAATTGATTACATTTGGTTATCGCCTCCCGCCTCATTATGAGACAATCCGTAAATTTGCCGACGATGCCAAATCCAAGAAACTATCTTCTCCGGATGACCAGAGTGTTCTGGATCCTACAGGCTTTATTCTCGAACCATTTGTATGTCACAATATTTACCGAAGTCTGAATCAAAAAGAACTGGCTGAAGGAAAAATTATTTCCGCCCAGGGGAAATGCTACCGTTATGAAGGATTCAGATTTCAACCTTTATTACGGCAGTGGGAGTTCAACATGCGGGAAATTGTGCTTATTGGAGAGCATGATTTTGTTTTAGAGGCACGGCAACGGTGTATTGAATTGACACAAGCCATGGTTGCTGAACTGGACATAGCAGCAGACCTGGAAGTTGCAACGGACCCGTTTTTTGTCAGTGCTGCAGCGACAGCAAGGACGTTTCAGATGATGCAGTCAACAAAGCTGGAATTGCAGTTGCGAATAGATGATAATATAAGTACTGCCGCCGTGTCATTTAATATCCATGGGAAACACTTCACACAACCGATGGAAATCTACAATACTGATGGAGACACTCTTGAAACATCATGCTGCGCATATGGAATTGAAAGATGGATGGCAGCATTTGTCGCACGTTGGAGTGATGATCCGGAGAAGTGGCCAATCTCCATATAATATTTCCATCCCTGGGAAAAAGAATTAAGTTGAAAATAATAAATTATATATCTGTGCTTGCGTTAGAGTTCTTCCACATCTGTTCATTATAAGAACAGATCTACAAAGAACGCACACTGATGGATGAAGACCATGCCATTCACTGAAGTCAACTGGGAACAAATTCACAAAGAGACTTTCTTCACCAGCGATAAGTGCTGGACAAAATGTAACGGTGGATATTGCTGTTCCAATAATCACCCCGACTTTGTCGTTTTACGCTTTATTCCTATGCATGGGACTACACTTCTTTATATGGAAGATGAGTACAACTATTTGCTTAAAAAAGCAAAAGTCCCATCTGATCAGCCAAGGTCTTTATCACTCGACTTCGGAGCAGAAAAACCACTTCGGGTTATTTATACTCCATGCCATCATAAGGGAGAATGCAAAGATATTATTGAACCTCCTCTTCTTTGCAAGCTGTACCCCATAATCCCTGTTATTTCAATTGACGGGCATATGGAGGAGCTGTATCCTGCCTCCATCTTCGATCTGACTTTTAAATCCAGAAACGAGCAAATTCCATGTGCAATCAAAAATGAATGTGCCGATTTCTTTAACTCTGAACCCCATCTTCTTCAACTGCTCAAACATCCATATATAATCTTATATTCAAGGGCAGCAAAGGCTTTTGCTGACGTTTATATGAGAAGGCTCAAAGACGATAAGAACCTTATGACCCTATCTAAGAAAGATTTCTGGCAAATGTGGGAAAATAAGTACTTGTCGAGGCAAATAATGGATAAGAATGCAATGGATGACCTTAAACAAAATGTTGCAGAAACATACGAAAATCTCAAAAAGCAATATAAGGGATTTTCTCTGTAATTTTATTCATTCTGAAATTTCTTCCAACTGAGAAACAACAGAGGCATGGCTTCCGTCCAGGTTAAACAGGTTGCGCAAAAGCTTAACCTGAGAGAAAACGATATTGCCTCAGATACTTGATTAATAACAATTTAAAATGATAAAATATCTAAGAATCAAAAGCTGGTTTCGCTGTTGATTTATAGACAGAAATTACAGATAAATGCGCTGTTAAGCAGCATTTTTTATTGCATTACTTTTTGATAAGTTGAAAGCAATGCTTTCAATCCTGCATTTTTTTAACCATGAAAAGATTTAAAGCTACATTGTCCAAAGTCTTGAAAATAGATGAAAATGATATCACGGACGAAACCTCGCCGGATAATACTCCAACGTGGGATTCTTTCAATGCTTTAATGCTGGTAACAGCACTGGAAGAGGAATTTAGTGTGAGATTTACTGCTGGAGATATAGTAGGTGTAAAAAATGTTGGCGATATAAAAACAAGTTTAAATCGTCATGGTATAACATTTAGTAATGATTGATATGTTAAAGATATATGGTAATGCAGAAATGTGCTATTTTGTCAGTGTCTTCAATAGATGAATTCCATTTATCAATTTAATATCTTTCCGGCATTCGAGGTTGTTTTATCCTTAAATCAATAATTATTTACTCTATAATATGCTATTTAACTCTTTACAATTTGCCTTATTCTTTACAGCGGTTTTCAGTTTATATGCAATGCTTAATCACAAGTGGCAGAATAGAATGCTGCTTGTTGCGAGCTACATATTTTATGCATCATGGGACTGGAAATTTCTACTTTTAATCTTGATTCCCACAGTTTTCGACTATTTCCTTGGATTTAAAATAGACGAATCAAATGATATTAAGCGAAAAAAAATATTCTTCCTCTTAAGTATATTCATAAATTTATCAATCCTGGGAACATTTAAATATTTCAACTTCTTTGCCGATAACTTACAAGTATTGCTCAATTTTTTTGGCCTTTCTCTGGGACAGCGATTTTTCAATATTATCCTTCCTGTTGGCATGTCTTTTTATATTTTCAAATCAATGACTTACACTATCAATATATATTGGGGACAAATGAAACCAACACAAAAATTGTCAGATTACGCCCTTTATCTGGCGTTTTTCCCTGCCCTGTTGGCAGGACCTATTGACAGGGCGCATAATTTTATTCCACAGATTATATCTTCTCGAAAGATGACTTTAGATAAGTTTTATGACGGCTGTTTTTTAGTATGCTGGGGACTATTTCAAAAAATATTCATTGCTGACAATTTGATAAAAATAGTTGATCCTGTGTTTGCTTCGAATCCCCCATATGAAGGAGCGACTGTTCTGATTGCTCTGTATGCATTTGTACTACAGTTGTACTGTGACTTTGCAGGCTATTCCAACATAGCTATAGGTCTCGGCAAAATCCTGGGGTTTAACATGATGACAAATTTTAATTTACCGTTATTTGCAGTTAATTTACAGGATTTTTGGAGCAGATGGCATATCAGCTTAAGTTCCTGGCTCAGAGATTATGTTTACATTCCAATATTTCTCAATTTCAGAAGAATGAATGAAAAAGCAAGATTATCTTTTGCAATAATCATTACAATGATCTTGATAGGTATCTGGCACGGTTCTACCTGGAATTTCTTTGCATTTGGAGTCCTTGAAGGTTTCCTTCTGACAGCATACCAAATGATCCGCCCGGCTATTAGTAATTATATTAATCCTCAAAATCGATTTGGTCGAAATTCGTGGCTGATAATCAGAATTCTTTTTATGTTTCAGCTGACTGCCTTAAGTTTTTTAATATTCAGGGCTCAATCAATGTCTCAGATGTATCATATGATATACGGTTTAACTAGCAACTTTGGTTCTATTGAGCTTGCTCTGGACGGAATTTTCAGGCTATTATTCTTCTCCTGGATCTTAATAGCTGTTGAAATCATTCAATTCTGGAAAAATGACCAGCTAGTTATCCTGAAATGGAATACTATCACTAAATCAATACTCTATTTTATTTGCTTTTATCTGATGATATTGTATGGGATTGAGGGAGGAAAAGAATTTGTCTATTTTCAGTTTTAAAAAGCTGCCTAAAGCTTTCTTAATTGCTTTTGCAGCTATAATTATCTTTGAATTAATAAACCTTCATTTTGATGATTATTTCTATAACCCCATCCCGAAAAAAGGTCTGCCTTTTGAAGGGATAAGAGTAAAGTTAAAGAATGAAATATCCCAGTCTCCCCAGCATAGTTACGACATAGTAATTATTGGTGATTCACATAGTCATGTTGCTTTCATGCCCAATATAATTGAGGCTAAAACAGGGCTTTCGTGTTTTAACTTTTCGCTTTTTGGAAGAATGGGTCCATTAGGGTCTTATTTGTTGGTCCAAAATTATTTAAAAACACATCCTGCAAAACCCAAGTATTTAGTTGTTGGTTTCTTTTTTTATAATATATATGGCACTTCCAACAAGCAGTGGTTTCGAAAAAATGTGGTAACTTCCTATGCTGACTTTAGTAAAGGAAATATTATCGCACTGACAAAAGAGCTGGACCTGGGCAGACAAAGACTTAAGCTATTAATACCATCCATAAAACACTATGACCGCATAAAATATATTATTGAAAATCCATTCTCATTCAGGTTACCAACCAGCGGAGAGATTAATAATTTTACTCAGCAGGCAATTTCAGATAAAGGTTACTTTCCATATCATGTTAATGATATAATGCAACCCCGCGATCCGGAATACAAACTTTTTGTTGAAAATAGTAATGTTATCGGGAAACAAGTTAATCCTTATATTAGATCCATTATAGACATAGCTGCAGAAAATAATATCAAAATTATTTTCCATATCTCTCCTATTCCTTCCGCTCCATATAAAAAGCTTAAGAGCAGAGGATATATAGAAGCGTATCATCAGTCTGCTGATTCTCTTAAAGGAAATAATACTGATTTTTTTATCTTTGATCCCCAGACCAGTGTCTCTGACCATAATCTCTACGTAAACCTTTCCCATTTCAATAAAAACGGTTCGGAACTGATGAGCAGTATCTTTGCTGATAAGATTAATGAATTAGAAAGCGGCGTTAAATAGCCAATGTTAAGAGGTTATTGTTTTATGACCGTTGGTTATGGATATATACCTTGCTTTTCAGTATAATAAATACTTTAATACACTTTATCCCAGTTACAGTATTCTTTTTTTTGGCAGTTTTATTCTTTATCTTATGGGTCGTAGGCAGTGGTTGGCCGTAAAGGATATAGCAGAACAGTGGATTATATTAATACCTGCTGTTAAGCGATAATTATATTTCCCGACTGACGACAAATAAAATTCCCGAAATTTAGAACAGGGAATAAACTATTTACGTCTGAAAAAAGGAGGCGTAAATGGTAACAGATCAACAGGTAAGGAGATTGTTTATGCTCAACGAGAAGGAGAAGAGTAGAACCATAGCGGCAGCGAAAGCAGGAATGTATTCAATACGGTTCGCCAGCTGAAAAAGGGTGGAAATTCATTATCCCATATGCAATGGCAGGTAGCTGATGCATTGAACCATATGGGGATTTTACCGGGAGACGAAGTAGCAAGTATAGGTCTCTCTCATACTCACTACTGGGCCAGGCTTGCAAGGGTACGTATTGTTGCAGAGATACCCCATTTAAACGCAAATGATTTTGGGAATGCAGACAGTTCGGTTAAATCCAATGTCATTACTGCCTTTAGTAGAACTGGGGCAAAAGCCATTATAACAAATATTATGCCAAGCCATATTTCTCCTGTCGGCTGGCAAAGAATTGAGCATTCGGATTATTATGTTTATTTATTGTCAAATTAGATTTTAAAACTGTAATTAAATCACTTTCCATTTAAGCCTTCTTAATATATTATTTTTCTCTTCCCCAAAATAATATATTACCATATGCTTCATTTCTCCTGATGTATAGTATTGTTTTTGTTAAAACTCACACATTCCAATATTGTTAATACACAAATAAAATAAAGCAAATGAAGATGCATCGTGAAATAATCCCGATGAAAAGCGGCGTGCTGCTTCATGATAAAGATCCACAAAAAAGATACTATGAAGGCTGTAATTATTACAAAAAAATTACGTGAAGGTGACTTCCAGCTCAGAGCAATCTGTACTGGTTTCTGGATAGTTAAATAAGCCTCCCTGATCAATATAAGAATAATTGAAAATATCAAAAAAATCATGAAATTTATTTTGTAAGAAACGCCGCTGCTTGCATATTTATTTAAATAATTTAGTAATATACGCAATCTGCTTTCATGGACCATGAACATCTCTGATTGCAATGAACCATCAAATCTATTCATGGTCTTTATATACAAAGGCTTGTAAGCTGCCAATATACCGCCCTTATAAATGATTACTTGAATAATATGTATAAAATGTGCAAATAAAAAGCCACTGGAGCAAGCTAAAATTATTAGTAAAACATGATATCTGTATTCTTTCGAATCCTGAAAATATAACAGGGCAAAGGGAATAGGAGAAAGGCATACAAGAAACAAGTAGTCCCATGAAAACCATCCCTGGATGAATCCCGCAATGAAAAGGATTAATAAATTATTTTTATTATATTTAGAATCTTCTTTGAAAATCTTCAGTAAAAGTGCCAATTGCACAAGAAACAGGGAAGAAGAGTAACTCAGGTACGTAAGTCCATGCATCACAATGATTGTAGTAGGAACAACTGCTAAAGACAGCATCATAAGGGCTGATTTAATGGGTTCAAGCACGGACAGTAGAATTTTTGCAACAAAGATAAGCGAAATAATACCTAATATTGCTGGGAATATGCGATAACAAGATTGATTACCCAGTCCACATATTTTGATAAATATGCCAGCGAGCCAGTGTGGAGCAGGCGGATAGGTGAGTTTAATGAATTTCTTTTTTTCACCTTCAGGGGATACGCTGCCATACAAAATATCAGGAAGCCCTCCATTTGACAAAAAACCCTGCTCGGCAAAGCCCCTCCCACCATTAACTGTCATCCATTCAGAATTTCTCAGACCTTTGGAAAAAAGCCCATTCGCGTATTGCGATTGATAGAGCACTATGACACCAAGCAGAAAAACAATCATAATAACAAATAATTTAACAGTTATATTAATGTAGGATTGATTAAAATAACTTTTCACTTTATGATTTCCACGTTTTGCCGATTCTCTGTATGTATATTAATGACTAAATTTACTCGCAACCATAACATTGATTATCGAATAAATAGTTAGATCTCAATTGTTCTCAAAATATTTTATGTTAAAAACTCAAAAAACCTTCACACTTGTCATTACATACACAGTAATTGGTTATCCTGCTAATAGGATGAAGTATCTTATACACTGTATGAATTCGCTTATTATATCACATAAAATGAAAGATAATTGATCCCCGTCTTTTGAGTAAGATTTTTCAAGAGAGGCTTTGCAAGTCATTTCTGTGGGACCATGTTTTCTCTTACATTAATATTTAAAGGCTTCACCCACCATCCTACAGCCCCCATTAACCCACCGCATACAAAAAAATTAATAAAAACAAGAAATGCATAACTAACAGCCAACTCAGGGTTTAACCCAATTATTGAAAACAAATAAATAAGTATTGCATCCCGTGTGCCAAGACCCGAAACAGAGACCGGAATAAAACTAATCAGGTTGGAAATAGCCATAAAGAGTATAATTGTTAAAAAATTTATGGATATCCCCTCAGCCATTACCAGAAGATAACATTGAACAAAAAAAACTGAATAACTCAAAAGAGTTAACAGTGCTGCAACTATCAATCGTCGATTTATTAATTGATTGATGCTGCAATAGAAATTTTCAAAACCATCTTTTAAGTTTTTTCCACTTTTTTTAACAATAGCGCTATTAAACAAGAAAGAAAGAAGATTTCTCATCACTTTCTCATTCAATGCAATTAAAGGCGCAAAAGCAACTATAATGACCAGAAGAACAGATAAAACAGACATGGCACCTATAACATTAAATTTCCATATGCCAACAGCTCCCAGTATTATTAAAAGATACATATCAAATAATCGGTCAACCAGCACACTTGACATAGCTGTTGGAAGAGACATATTGTGATCTGATTTAAGATATAGCGCCTTTGTGAACTCACCAAATCTACCGGGAGTTAAAATACCGGTATAAATACTGCTCAGATATATTAAAAAAGAATCTTTAATACTATATCTGACAGATTGATTTTGCAGTAATTGGTTCCATCTTAGTGATTTTATAAAGATCGCGGGAATGTTCAGGAAGACAGCAGCGGCAAATGGAATGAAATGCAGATGCGTAAAAATGGAAAGTAGTTTTGTCAGGTCAATTTTCAATAAAATAATACATAAAACTACTACCCCTGTTAATCTTACATATTTTTTCAATTCTAATTTTTTCTACCTATGATAAGCTGGTTGGCAAATAGGAAGTTCAACCCTATCTTTCTTATGATATTTTCAATCATATTTTCCAACGGCAAACCAACAGGTGAAATCATGAATTTTTTTTGATCCACTATCTCATAACCGGAATCCTTAAAAATAGAGCCGAGTTCATTTAAGGTCATTAAACTATGATGTTGCTCCTCCTTTAAGTGTCCAACCATTGTCGCTACTCTTTCCCAAAAAGGATCAGGCGATGTAAGAATTAATAGCCCGTTCTTTCTTAGTACACGGATTGATTCTCTCAACATTCTGTCCGGTTCAGGCAGGTGCTCTATAACTGCTGCCGCAATTACAATATCAAATGAGTTATCAGGGATAGGTAAAAAATTTACATCACCCTGAACAATTGTAGTTTGACTTCTATTATTAGCCCGTGCAAGTTCAGTTGAATATTCGATTCCGACACATCGTGCTAATGGAAAACTCTTTTTTATTATACTTAATAAAAGACCATCAGCAGCTCCCAACTCTAACACGTTATGAGGTTTTTCTGAACAATACTCATTAATAGTGGTTATTACTTCTTTTGCCCGTCTATTTAGTCTGTAGATTAAAGACTTTTTTGTTTTTCTTCCTTCATGATACGATTTATCTAAAACGCCATATTTGTCCATAATTATTTTTTTCTTCAATTAATTTTTTTATTTTTCAAGTAGAGTTGCTGCAGTTCTTTCATAACAAACATATGCATGAAATATCATTTCATGCTAAAAACTTTCAATCCGGCCATAGCCTTTTTCTTAAATTCACCCACGCTTCTCACTTTCAATATGCTCTTCAAAATATAAGACGGCCTGACATAAAATTTCTGATAACCTTCAATCAATAACTCACTCAGTTCTTCTCTGGTAAAAATTTCTCCCCAATGAGGGGGGGTAAAATCAGGAGAAGGATTCTTTGCAAATTCTTTCCAGTAATCTTTTTCTATAATGCCTCTTTCCATTCCTTCAAAATATATTTTCGTACCGGGGAAAGGCGTGAGAATTGTCATATGAACATAGTCGGGATTCAGCTTTTTTATTACATTGAAAGTTGTCTTAATATCATCCAGTGTTTCACTGGGACTGCCGATCATAAAATATGCAAGAATCGGTATTTTATATTTCCTCGTCAAATCAAATACCTGCTGGGCCTTTTCTAATGTGATACCCTTATTAAGGACCTTCAGGATCCTTTCCGTTCCGGCTTCGATACCATAATGAATTCCCTGACAGCCGGCCTTCTTTAAATGGCTGATCAATTCCTCGTTTATCGTATCGACACGAGCTCTAATATCCCAACCTATATCAAGCTTTCTTTCAATAATTCCATTACAAATATCAATGACCCTTTTTTTATTTACTGTAAATGTATCATCATAAACAAGAAATTCCCGTATTCCCATTTTTGTGCATTCTTCCAGTTCATCGACAACATTTTCTGCTGATCTTGAACGGAACACTTTGCCCAGATGAGGGCGATCACAAAATGAACACTTAAAAGGGCAGCCCCTGCTCGTGAAAGTCGTTGTAACGATATCGCCCTTTGTAAGGAGAGAAGAATATTTTTCATATGGAGTGAGGTGGCGTGCAGGAAACGGAAGTTGATCCAGGTCCTTTATTGTCTCCCGAACAGCGGTTTTGACAATTTCACCATTATCTTTAAAAACAATCCCGAGCACATTTCTTAACTTCTTGTTGTCATCCAGGCAATCCAGAAGTTCTTTAAAAGTTTCTTCCCCTTCTCCCAAAACCAGATAATCAACATTGTCAAACGCTATTGTCTCTTCAGGAAAGAGGTGAACATGAGGCCCTCCTAAAACAATTTTGATTTCTTTGTTGATCCGTTTGACTACTTCAATTGTTTTAATTACATCTATTAAAGTAAACGTCATTGCTGTAATTCCTACCACATCCGGGTTTTTAGACCGGATCACTTTTTCCAGTTCGGGATATCCCAGCCTTTCTACCTGTGCGTCAAGAATTTCTACTTTATGATTTGAATTCTGCTCCAGGTATGCAGCAATGTACAAAATACCTAGATGAGGATAAAAACCCTGCTCCTCTTTAACTATCTGAGGATCATTTCCAATGATTTCATTTTCAGCAGGAGGATTAATGAAAAGAACATTCATAATGTTACTCATCTTTCCCTATTTCCCTTCTTATATTTGACACCTGGTCAGCAAGAAGTCCAAAAAAGAATATGGTGATCCCTGAAAAAATCAAGAGCATCCCAGATTTCCATATTACATATTCTGTTACCAGTGTATAGAGTACAAATATTGATCCAACAGACAAAAGAATCAGACTGGGCGGCAAAAAAACCTTTAAGGGATCAAAGAGCATTATCATCCTTAAAATCAGTATAAACATTCTAAAGCCGTCTCTTACCTTTACAGTGCTCTTACCTACTCTTTTATGCGTACTTATAGGAATATAATGTATTTCATATCCGCTTTTGAATAACGCAAGGGTTATGGTAGTAGTAAATGAAAATGTGTTTGGCAGTATATGCATGAACCTTTTTACGACACTTTTTCTGATTGCTCTGAAACCGGAATTCAAATCCGGAATTTTTGTCTCTGCCAGATAATTAGCAACTGAAGTTAAAATCTTTTTTCCGGGCATCCTTAAGTATGATTGATATGACTCCTCATCTCTGGCTCCGACAACCATATCATATTCTTGAATACCACTTGCAATTCTCCGGACATCTTCATGATTATGCTGTCCATCAGCATCAAAAAAAACAACTGTATTTGCCCTGGCATTTCTAATACCTGTCTTTAATGCAGCACCATAACCCTTGTTATGCAAATGCTTTATTACCTTAACCCCGGTTGCCTGCGCGATTTCATAGGTTTTATCACTTGATCCGTCATCAATGACAATTATTTCGTAATCTTCAGGAAGCTTCTTCAGGCTACTAATAACATTACTTATTGCTTTCTCCTCATTATAAGCCGGAATTATTACTGAAACCTCAGGTATTGCTTCCACGTGCTGTACTCCTTTTTTTAAAGAATTATTATTAATTTAACCGCAGAACTTCCTTAATAGTCCCACACTTAAAGCTACTGAGCAATGAGTTAAGTTTGCTCTCTGTATTTTTTAAATTATAATAATGGACAAATCTCTTCTTTAAAGAAACTGGAATCCTTGGATGTTCAACATCCAGTTCCCAGGGGTGAAGATAAATCATTGCCGGATTCCCATTCTTATTTAGTTGTTTAATAGTCGACTTAATAAAAAAAAACGGGAAACTCCTGAAAAATAATCCTCCGCTAAATGGAATTAATTTTCCAAATGCATTAAAAGTAGAAACAGGGAATTCAATCAGTTCCCCTTTTTCAGATATATTATAAGGATACTTTTCTGCGTTTGAGATTCCATAGCGTAATCCACCCGGGATTATGCTTGAATCATATTTGAAACCATTCTCTTCCAATATTTCAAATGCCCACCGGGTATCATCAGTTATAGAAAATGAAGGAGCTCTGTACCCTATTACTTCCTGACCGGAAATATCTTCAACTATCTTTTTTGAAGTTATAAGCTCTTCTTTAAATTCAGCTGGAGTTAAATCACAAACCAGTCTATGCAAATGACCATGGACTGCAACCTCATGTTCATGTTTTGCAATTCTTTTTATCAGTCCCGGATGCTTTTCAGCTACATATCCTAAAATAAAAAAAGTTGCTTTAGTATTATATTTCTGTAAAATATCAAGCAACTTCTCCGTCTGATCCACAACCCTGCTTGCATAAGTATCCCAATTATTGATTTTTACTACTGAATTGAAGCTGGTAACCTGAAACCATTCCTCAACATCAAATGTTAGGATATTTAGCATATCACGATTATATATTTAAAGTAAATTAGTAAACAGCTTACTTTATTATAATCTTTCTATTATTTTTATGTGTCCTTATTTGGCAGAGAAATATAATGAATATGTCATGGGAACATGTAATCTAGAAAAAAGTCTAAAGTAGAATTGCCTGTCACTCCCTGGAAATTAGTCTGTCTTTCCTTAATTGCAGTGCAATTATTTCCGAGAGCAATTTATATCCATCTGCATTATAATGTGCCCCTAAATACGGAGTAAGTGATAACGGATCCGGGTGTTTGTCAAGCACTTCGTGGAAATCAATCAATGGAATACCAAGTTTATGAACAATGGCAAGAACATCGTTTCTGTCATAAAAACTTCCACCATAATCATTAGTATAGCGTTCCATTGTGGGCAGGTAGACAAAGTAGAATTTCCCTCCCCAGTCAGATGTCCGCTGATAGGCAGTTGAAAGGATTTCAGAAAATAGTGACAGTTGATCCTTGAAATTCACTGTTCGCTTAAGCTTATGAGTTGTACTTATTAATCCAAGCCTGTTTCTCAAATACCTGAGCTTGACGACCTTTAGGAGATTTCTGCTTTTTCTCATTTTTTGTTCCTGCTCCTGCTCTGGCATCGTCCGGTGCAGGTTCCGCTTTTTTATCCACTGAGAATTAACATATTTTATCATTGCTGCATCAATTTCATTCTGACGCTTAAGCAGGTTCTGAGTATAATCATCATCCTCAAGATAACGCATTAGCATAGATGCCTTACGTTCTCGTTCAAGATCAAGTAAGTCGTTACCCTCGTAATAGATCCATAAAACCATTTCTGGCTGAATGGGTTCAATGTATTCTTTAAGTATAGCTAACTCAACCAAGGGCCCGTTACCTCCATTCCCGAGGTTAAGTACAGTGACCCCTATATTTCGGAGTTGACCTGCAATATCATCCCCTGACTTTACACATGAGCCAATTGTAAAAGAATCTCCCACAAGCGCAGCGTTTATAGCGCCTTTTCTGTATAATCCCTCTGGATTATTAAGACCGTGTTCATCGCTCCTGAAAATTTTATATTTACCACTCTCATTGCAATAGACAATTGTTTTTTTAGAGATACCACCAAGCGGAAATATTCGATTTTTTCCGGATAGAAGTCCATTGCTTTCTGTAAAAAGCCAGGCAAGAACCTGGGGCCACGCATCAACACCATCAGTGCGCAAGTCTTCGATCACTTCAAGTTTGGTTCTTGCATCTATTTCTGCTTGTGAAAACTGAACTTTATCAATAGCAAATAGCACACATTCAACACTATAGGCAGTCATTAATATTGAGAATAGAGAAATGGCAATGTTGATTTTCCAAGTATCGCGTATGTAAAGTGCAATGATGGAAAATAGTAGACCAGCTGTTAAAAGAGACACTAATTTAAGATTGAGAGGAATTTGAAGTGAATTGCTTCTATACCATAAATAAAAAATTGCCAGAATAAATATTATAATGGTGATGCCAAGTACTATATTGGCAAAAATCAGAACCTTGCTTTTTTTATTTTCCATAAAGTTAAGATGTCAAATGCATAAAAGAATTTGGTTTATTTAATATATTAGCAAATTATAAGGGATTTATGAAGAAATGAACTTGAATACCCCGTTTTGTAAACGGGGATGAAAAGTTCTCCTTTCAAGTCTCCCCCTTTGGAAAAGGGGGATTAAGGGGGATTTTACGAATAATTTCTTTAAAAAATCTCCCCTAGCCCCTCTTTGCCAAAGAGGGGAATACAGACTGAATTATCATTAATAATATTATT
>SDBV01006427.1_pt1 | contig 16291 bp, 9 predicted proteins | sample 2277081 | NCBI WGS metagenome assembly SDBV01 (sample SAMN10402039, study PRJNA504765) | marine sediment metagenome | isolation source: marine sediment core GS10_PC15, 223 cmbsf | place: Arctic Ocean: Southern Knipovich Ridge | collected 2010
AGCTAGGGGAATTTCTGTGGATGCCTCTGGGGTATATGTAACCGGAGAAACCCGAGGTACCTTTCCGGGCCAGACCAGCTCAGGGGGAATTAGCGATGCCTTTGTACGCAAATACGATGACAGCGGTAATGAGGTGTGGACCCGCCAGTTCGGGACCGCAAATAGAGACCTAGCTTTTGGAATTTCTGTGGATGCCTCTGGGGTATATGTAACCGGACTAACCCAAGGTACCTTACCGGGCCAGACCAGCTCAGGAGGCAGTGATGCCTTTGTACGCAAATACGATGACAGTGGTACCGAGGTGTGGACCCTCCAATTAGGAACACCATCATGGGGCCGGGGAATTTCTGTGGATGCTTCTGGCGTGTATGTGGGCGGATATCGTGCTTTTGTAGTCAAGATAGCATTTGAAAATCAACCGCCGGATTGCAGTAGTGCGACCATTCCCGACCAGATTGCTGATGAAACTAACTGTGTGGTTACTATTTCTGGAGCTGATGTAACGGGGATAACCGATCCCGACAACGATCCACTTACCATCTCAGTGAGTCCAACCACCCTTTCATTAGGTGTCAACATTGTAACGGTGACTGCTGACGACGGCAATGGCGGCATTTGCAGCATTGACATCTCGGTGAATGTGGATGATATCACTGCGCCGGTGGCAGACCTTCCTACTCTTACAGATGTAACCGCTGAATGTGTGGTTACGGAACTGACCCCACCCACGGCTACAGATAATTGTGGTGGAGATGTAACAGTAACCAATGATGCAGTCCTTCCTATCTCAGGGGAAGGAACCACTATTGTCACCTGGACCTACGATGATGGTAATGGTAACACCTCAACTCAAACTCAGAATGTAATCATTGATGACATTACATCGCCAGTAGCAGATATTACAGCTTTAGCAGATGTAACATCAGAGTGTGTGGTAACAAGCTTAACTACACCAACGGCTACTGATAACTGTGATGGTACTGTGACTGTAACCAATGATGCAGTGCTTCCTATCTCAGGAGAGGGAACTATCACTTTGGTAACCTGGACATATGATGATGGAAATGGCAATACGTCAACCCAAACTCAAAATGTAATTATTGATGACATTAGCGCACCTGTACCAGATCTCCCAACCTTAGCAGATGTGACAGCGGAATGCGAGGTGACCAGTTTAACAGCACCCACAGCTACTGATGATTGTTCAGGACTTGTTACAGTAACAAATGATGCTACTCTTCCAATTACAGGAGAAGGAACAATCGTTGTGACCTGGACGTATGATGATGGTAACGGCAACACCTCAACTCAAACTCAGAATGTAATTATAGATGATATTACCGCACCGATAATTGCGGGAATTCCTTCCGAAGCAATCATCCAGGACAATGATGCTGATTTATGTGGTGCAATCGTCGATTTTCCAATTATCACAGCAACAGACAATTGTTCTGGTGAGGTCAACATATCTGCAGCTCCTGAATCTGGTTCGTTTTTCCCCTTGGGTAACACAACAGTAACGGTGACAGCAACCGATGCAAGTGGAAATGCTATTGCTGAAACATTTAATGTAATAGTCGAAAATCAAGCACCCGTTTTGTCCAATTTGATGGTCACCAATGATCCATTACCAATAGGCACTTCAGTACCTGTGACCGTGGAACATAATGATAATAACTTAACTGAAGCCACAATAGATTGGGGAGACGGATCCCAATCATTTGGTGTAATTGGTGAAGGTGTCATAAGCGGAGAATATGCGTATACCATACCGGGCGTGTATGTATTGAGTATTGGAGTTCAAGATGCATGTGGAGAAACAGCAAGCATCATTCATCAATTCATGGTTGTTTATGATCCCGATGGTGGCTTTGTGACGGGAGGTGGCTGGATTAACTCTCCAGCAGGAGCTTCCACTCAATACCCACTTGCAGTAGGCAAAGCTAATTTTGGCTTTGTCTCCAAATACAAGAAAGGTGCAACTGTTCCAACAGGTAATACGGAGTTTCAGTTTAAAGCCGGTGATTTAAATTTTAAAAGTGATGTGTACGACTGGCTGGTAGTGGCAGGAGAAAAAGCAAAATTCAAGGGCGAAGGTACCATCAACCATGCAGGAAATTATGGTTTCATGATATCGGCAATTGATGGAGATAAAAAAGCTGAACCAGATAAATTCAGAATAAAAATCTGGCAGAAACCAAATGAAGCAATTGTATACGATAATCAAATCGGAGCCTCCGATGATGCTGATCCAATAACAACACTTGGAGGAGGCTCCATTGCTATCCATGATGGAAATAATAAAAATGCGAGAATTGCGGGTACCGGGAATATTCCGGAGGAGCTCAATGAATATTACGAAATATCTGTTTATCCCAACCCGGTAAAAGAGATTGTTACGATAGAATTAACGAATGAATTTGTTAATGAAAAAGAAATCCTGGAGATCCATCTATTCAACATGATTGGTGAGGAATTGATTTACAAGAATGAGAGACTTATCAATTTCAATACCCTGGAAATTGATTTGAAGGATATCCCTGCCGGGATATATATGTTAGTGATTCCAAATGGAGATAAATATATTCAATATAAATTGTACAAATTATAAGTAAGGAAATTTCGGATAAATTTATCAAATAAGAATGCTGTAAGATATTATTTATGATCAAAACACTCCATAATTACCAAATTAAATAGATAATTATGGAGTGTATCAACTGATTGATTTGAATCTTCCAATCAGATGTCAATAACTTTATTTAATTTGGCCGATTACAAAACTCAGTTTATAGCTTGACATCTTCCTTTCGGACAAATAATATTCCTGCCTGGTTATTCGCAGTTTTCTCAATGATCGGTTGCACAGGGCTGCCGGGAGAAATATTTGCCCAGCAAGAAAAGGAAAATCCTGATAAATCCGAAAAAATCTATAAAATCAATCCCTGGGTTGATGGTGGTATCATTGCCGGAACTGCTGCTATAACGGTACTTGGCCTGAATGCACAAGGGAGGTTACCGCAACTTACAAATGAAGAAGTACTGGCACTTGATCCCATGGATGTCAATGCATTTGACAGGCGCGCTATCTACCAGGATCCCGATCTTCTTGATCAATCTTTGGCGAACTCGGATATTGCCCTGAATATAACCACCGCACTGGTGCTGGTGCTTGCCATGGACAAAAATGCAAGGCAACATTGGCTCGAAGGACTTGTAATGTATGTGGAAGCAATTGGTATATCATCTTCCATACAAGCATGGGTCTCTTATGGTACCAACCGGTACCGTCCTGTTGCATATATGGAAAATGTAAGCATGGATCAACGTACCGACAACAGAAACAAAAACTCATTTTATAGTGGACATTCGATGAGTGCTGCTACCTCCAGTTTCTTTATGGCAAAGGTATATTCAGATCTGCATCCGGAATTAGGAAATAAAAAATACTGGTTGTTTGCTGCTGCTATAATTCCTCCAGCCGTGGTTGGCAGATTCAGGGTAAAAGGAGGAAAACACTTTTATACGGATATTTTAATTGGGACTGCAATGGGCGCAACCTCAGGAATTCTTACTCCTCATTTGCATAAAATTTCCCGGAGTTCTAAAATGAGTTTTATTCCCATATTGCATCCTGAACTTTTGGGTATGCAGTTTCGAATGAAATTGTAGTCAGTCCTTTTTCAGGCCCCAATCGGTGGTCACTCCATTTAACACCACCGTGTAAAACGGATCATTAATGTAAGTGAAAACTTTTCCTCTGAACTTTTCACTCAATTCTTTAACAATGGCTATCAAATCGAAGTCTTTTTTATCGGCAATGCTGCGGACTTTTACATCATAAATCACATCAAGCCACGGGTACTTGATTATTATTTCATCTACTATCGTCCTGAAGTTTCGATCATCTACATCGATGTACATTTTTTTCATCCAGCAAATTAAAGCACTGGTTGCCTACCGTTTATGGGTGCATTGCTTATTTTGAAAAATAGGTATTGTACCCACTTGAATAAATCATTGTGCAGAACGTTGGAGAATTCATATTAGAAATATAATTTCATATCTGAGTCGCCTAGTGGAATCATTTTAAATTTTTGAAATTGTTATTGATGGACGTACCTTTTCAATAAAAATGATTTTCAATAAACTAAATCCCCTCCTGGGAGGGGTTAGGGGTGGGTCTGTGATCTTCAATCCAAAGTTCAATATCTTCAATTGTACCACCAAGGTTGGACTTTACATAATCGTCATCAAATCGTAAGAAATTCACCCCTAATGATTCCAGTCTGCTTTGACGCATTTTATCATTTTTCATTACATCATAATAACCATGAGATTCACCATCTATTTCAATAGCCAATTGTAATTCCTTGCAATAAAAATCTACAATATAGTTATCAATAGGTCGTTGTCGATCAAAATCATAGCCCATTACTTTTTTTCCACTTAACTCTTGCCATAATAAAACTTCACTGAGCGTCATATTTTTTCTCAATGCTTTTGCCAAGTGTTTTAGCTTTGGATTATATGGAATTATTTTTCTTCTCATTTTATAAAAACCCGCCCCTAAATCCCCTCCGTAGGAGGGGACTTTCTTCCATATGATAAACATAAAACATAATTTTGACATCAAACGCTAAGTATTTTGAATACCTTGCTGATTACCTCCTCCATAAATCCGTTGCTGTTTGCAACTTAGGAATTTTACATAATTAAAAATATTCCTTATTGTCACTCCAAATTAATTAGTAATTGTTAGATGGTATATCGTTAAATTGTAATAACATTTAAATAGTTAGTTATAATAAATTGAATGAAAATCCTTATTTGCCCCGATAGTTTTAAAGAATCGCTTACAGCTACTGAAGTGGCCAATGCTATAGATGAAGGGATCCGGGGAAATAAAACAGGTTCTCTCTTAGATACAATCCTCTGCCCCATCTCAGATGGAGGTGAAGGTATCATGGCGCTGCTGACATCTTATTTTAACGGTGAAATCCATACAGAATCAGTAGCCGGACCATTGAGCAATCCTGTAGATGCCTCCTTTGGAATAATAAATATTGAGAATAAGAAAACAGCAATTATTGAAATGGCTGAAGCAGCAGGTCTTCACCTGGTCCCGGCCGAACACCGTAATCCTATGGTTACCACAACATTTGGTCTCGGTGAATTGATAAACAAGGCAATATCACTGGATGTAACCAGAGTAATCATAGGCCTGGGAGGGAGTGCGACGAACGATGCCGGTGTTGGCATGTTGCAGGCAATGGGATTTCAGTTTTACAGTTCGAAAAATGAGCCTGTAAAAAAAGGAAACAAGGGGTTGGCCGAAATCCAAGCCATTAACTCCATTGCAAGAATTGACTTATCCCCCCTGAAAGGTATCGAATTTATCGTTGCTTCGGATGTAAAAAACCCGTTGACGGGGCCCACTGGGGCTTCCCTGGTATTTGGGCCACAGAAAGGAGCAACACAATCGCAGGCACTTTCGATGGATGAAAATATGAAGCATTTTTCCCTTATGGTATTAAAATGGCTAAACATTGACATTCAAAAAATACAGGGTGGAGGAGCTGCAGGCGGCCTGGGGGCATCGCTCGTTGCCTTTTTAAATGCACAATTAGTTCCCGGTTTTGATCTTTTTGCTCAATTGACAGGCCTGGAAGAAAAAATAAAATCTGCTGATTTAATAGTTACGGGGGAGGGCAGCCTTGATGCACAATCACTGGAAGGTAAAGCACCTTTTGGGGTAGCAATACTTGCAAAAAAATACAATAAGAAAGTAATCGGAGTATGCGGGATAAGTCCGGAAAATGAACGTGAACATATCCTTCAGTATTTCAATGAAATAATACAACTCAAAAGTCAGGTAATTTCCAAAGAAAAAGCCATCCGGCGTGCGTCAGGATTGCTGATAGATGTTGGGAAGGATATTGCAAAAAGGTATGCGTGATCTTTCACATTATATTGTATAATTACCTACTTATCAACCATTTGGTTACGACATCCCCCTTTTGTTCCGCCGACTTAATAATATGCCTCTGATCCTGTTGATGAAATCAGTAAATCCATTAAACATTGTTAATGTCCACCTTTCATAAAAATAATGTTGCAATTCTGATACGAAGTCCCCAACTTAAAACCGGAAAAACAAAATATAATGATGAATAAATCCAGAAGAGAATTTATTAAAAAAAGTACATTAACAATCGCCGGCATGTCATTGGCATCCCGATCACTTTTTGCTTTTGAGCCAGGTGTAACAATAACGGGTATTCAACTATATTCCATTCGAAAGGATATGAAAAGCAACCCATTGGATACGTTGACTAAACTTGCTGAAATGGGGTACAAACATGTAGAACATGCAAACTATGGTAATCGAAAATTTTATGGCTGGACACCGGCGGAGTTTAAAAAAATTCTCGCCGATCTGGGCATGAAAATGCCAAGCGGACATACCGTATTGGGAAAAAATCATTGGAGTGACTCGAATAAAGATTTTACAGACCAGTGGAAATATACAGTGGAAGATGCCGCTTATATGGGTCAGGAATTTGTAATCAGTCCGTGGTTAGACCAGAGTCTGCGAAAAAATAAAGATGATCTTAAGAAATACATGGAAATATTTAATAAATGTGGCGAGTTGTGTGCTAAATCAGGAATGAAATTCGGCTACCACAACCATGATTTTGAATTCAGCCAAAAACTGGACGGTACCAGGGTATTTAATATCATACTTGATAATACCGACCCCAATTTAGTAATACAACAACTTGACATTGGAAACATGATCCTGGGTGGCGCTCATGCAAAAGATATCATGGAAGAGTTTCCCGGAAGGTTTGAATCGATGCATGTAAAAGATGAGATTAAAACTAACTCAGAAAAAGAGGGATTTGAAAGTACAATCCTGGGTGACGGAATTATTGATGTAAAAGACATAATTGAACTGGGAATTAAGCATGGTGGTACCCGGCATTTGATAGTAGAACAGGAATCCTACCAGGGCAAAACGCCATTGGAATGTGTAAAAACAGATTTGGAAAGGATGAAGTCCTGGGGATATTGATGTTTTGCATCTACAATTAAAAATAAACGTCATCCGCTGACGGAGCAAAGCGAAGATCAGGGGATCTCATGGATTGGAACTTCTGGGTTTGAAACTTCTAATATTTGGGATTATCTGGTTAAACCAGATAATGACGGACTTTTTCATTAGGTTGTTTTATTGGAGTTCAACAAATATTTATACACGTCATCCGCTGAGGGAGCAAAGCGAAGATCAGGGGATCTCATTAAGTGGAATTACTAATTTTGGGATTGCCTGGTCAAGCCAGCCAATGACGGTTTGGGTGAAATCTGTTACCGAAGTAGATAGAGTTTACCAAACCCATTTTTGAATGCACGGTCACCTGCTGATTCACGTAAATCAATATTTTGGCCTCCTGATCGCATAATAACGCGATATAAATAAACCCCATTGGCCAGCTGATCACCAAATTCATCCCGGCCATTCCAGGCATATTCTGATACGTTATTACCAATCCGGATTACCCCAAGTTCATCTTGAGTTATTTCACGAACAATTTTTCCCGAAATAGTCATTATCTGAATTTTAATTTCATCCGGAATGACATTTCCTGTCAGTGTAAATATAAACCGGGTACTGGAAGAAAATGGATTGGGGTACGGATAGAAATTAGTTACTGTAGATTCATTAATAATTTCAAAATGGACCTGGAATGGTTTATCCCCGGCTTTATTTCCCGAGGCATCCCTTGCCAATACCTCCAGCAGGTAAACACCATCTTCAAGATCCTGAGGACTGAATTGTAGTGTAAATGGATCTTTTCCTTCCGATGGCGACCATACCAATGCTGCATCTGAGTAATTGATCCTTTCCGGAAGACAGTTTTCACAAGGTCTGGTGAGAATCAAGTCCACAATACTGGTATCCTGGAGCAGCAAATAAGGATTTGAATCCCTCACATCCACATTAATAAGTGGATTCGGGGAAATAATATCCCCATCAAAAATATGCTCTCCATCAATAGTTACATCAATTAACGGGTTGGTTTCATCAGCAGTTACTTCAATCAAACCCATAAAATTGATCAGGTTGTTAGTAAATGATTGCTCTAACTGTATACCCGGGTTTACCACAACATCTACATCGTTCAATCCTACCTTTCCGATCGTTTGAACAATTATTGAAAAAGCCGCCGTATCCCCTGCAACAACGGGCTTAATTTTCAGTGAATCTTCGAATTTCTCCCTGGTGGCAAGATTTAAACCACCGAACTTCACAAAAAGTGAATCCTTAAAATCCTTGTCAGAAATGTTAGAAAATAAAAAATTTAGTTCAACAGGGTTTCCTTCTTCTGTAATTATACGGGAAGTATCACCTAAATATGTAAGTATCCCCTCGGGGGGAGTTGAGTAAGTGACCATCCATTTTTTCAGTTGCGGTACAGTTAGATTTGTGTTATCTTCCAAATTTGCCTTTAGCCGAAGTTGTGGATATGTTGCAGCATCAATGGAAGAGATATCAGTATTGCCAGTTCCAATATTTCCCATTACCACTACTTCCGATCCATCATTTTGAATGCCATAAACATCAAATAAATAGCTTTCTGAACCGGGAGGATCATTAGTTTTTACCTCGGCAAACAAATTGTTCCAATTTAAACCCGGACCAATCTTTGTGCTGGATATTGTGCCATCAGAAAATAATCCCTGGACAAGTTGATTGAATTGGATTTCCTGCTCATCAACGGGAGTGGCTGATGCATAGTCTCCGGTAATAATCTGCGCATTTCCAGGGTCATCTCCTTTTCGTCCAAATATAATTACAGGATCACCATCATTGAGAGCCTGGATATCAGCTGCATCAACCCCAATTTCTTCCAGTTTATTAAATATTTCTGTCGTCCAGTTGGAATAATTTACCTGTCCTATTGTAAAAAGTGCAACATGGTCTTTTGTTTGAACAGCATCAATATAGTTTACCAGATAATTACCAACACCCAGTACCTCCGCTTCTGTGTAATTGTTGATCACCTGGATCTGTCTGCCACAGGTACGCAAACTAAAGATACCTTCAAACAATGCAGCATATGGAGCAGCTGTTGATTTATCAAAAGCAATGGCATTAATGGTATTGTCGCGACAAAGTCTACTCTGAAAAATATAGTTTAATCCATCAATTTCAACAATTACATCTTCAGAATTGAAATCGGGATTATTTACACCAAATGTTTTGATAAATAAAGCAATCTCATTTTCTTCAAATTCAAATAATTCATTGACGGAGTCTGCAACGATACCCTGCAAAATCGAATTTCTAAACTGATGAAATTCAATTTGGGCCCATCCTTCACTGCTGCCATTAATAAATGTAAACGAACTCTCTTCCCAAGCATCTTCTTCCCCAGGAAGAGGTTGTTCGTATTTTGTCCGCCAATAGTGTACTGTACTGTCTGTTTCCGGTATCGAAATATTCCATTCAACCAGCTCTTTTCCGGCAATGCTCGTTTGTTGTTTAAATCCGCTGTTATAAGCAGGAACAGTATCGGATTCAAATAAAAACGTCCTTTCACCGCCAAGAAGATCTGAAGCTTGTGAAATAAGAGTTACAGGTTGTGTACCGGCTATAGCATAATTATGAGGAAGTAAATTGATTGTTCCATTTAGTGAAATAGCTATATTGAAAAAAGCAGTATTGTTTATTGTGCTTAACTCTTCAATGCTTCCATCCGCATTCAGCGTTATCTCAAACCTGTTAAGCCCTGCATTATTTTCAAATTCATTATTTATTGAATAAACCAATGTATCCGTAAAATACACCGCAGCATATTTCAATGTATCATAATAGTATTTTGTCCCGTCACTAAAAGTCCGTGTTGCTGTTACCGTCAGGCTATCGTTGATAGCAGCTCCAAAATTCCTTGTTATAATATTAAGATTAAACGATTTTGAAGCTGAAGAAATAGGATTTTCATCTGCGGGGGATGCAAACACGTTTTCATCTTTGGTTTCAAAGTCGGGGATATTGGTACCAAATAACCGAACGGCGGGATCGCCATTTAAAACCATTTGTTGTACCGTTGCACTATGCAATGATGACGAAGATGTAATGGCTTCATATCTACGTGCCGCTTCCTGTTGAATAATACCAATTGGTTTTTTGATGTATGTCGAATCCCCATATCCTGTCTCATAAAACTTGTCGGAATACATTCTTAATGCGTTTACAAATCCAAACGAGGAATGGGCTATAAATCCCACAGCTCCCAGGTCTTTGGCCAGAATCCAGTCAGCTCCCCAATTGATATAGTCTTCAAAAAAATCACCACTCAGGCAACCATTTACCAGAAATGACGGGTACTTGCCCGCATTGCTATATCCTAAAGCCGGGTTGGTTACAAATCCAATATCAATATCTGTAATTCCCGGCGCTGAATGACCGAAGAAAGTAATCAATGATTTCCCTTCATTTACCTCTTTTGATACGTTGATAAACTCAACTGAGTTTGTTGTATTTTTTGTTATCGTACTTATTTCTCCTCCCAGGTAAACTTCACTCGCGGTATTACCGAATCCATTGACAATAGATTCAAATTGCACTTTCTCAAATGCCGATGTACCTCCGCTTAAATGCAACAATTCCTTTTGCCATAAATTATCAAATGGTTGAGATTCTTTCTCAATTACTTTATTCAGGTAGTTGACTACGTCATCCGGGGTAGATGCTGTTAATCTTCCGGTTGCCACAGAGGGTTCGAATTCGGATCCATTCAGACCGGCCGTAAAAATGGCATCAGATGGTGGAAAACCACCCGTTGGAACAAGGTCATGGTACATAAATAGCGAAGCATCGGTACGATGATATCCGTGGCGTATATTCAGGGCCTTTCCTACAAGAAATAGAAACTCCGGATTACCCTTGTCAATCATCCGGCGCATAAAATTGAATATTGCCAGTGGTGTATTTTCACCATAACTGTATTGATTGAAAAGATCGAGAATAGAAACTGTGAGTGTATCATATCCACCTCCTTCAGCAGAGGCCCTGTAATTAGCATAAGCTTTGATTGCATCCGGATGTTCTCCGGATGGCTTCATCAATACAGGATGACTGATAATAATGTAATTTCCTGAAGCCGGATCAATATTTTTAAAAGATATATTTTCAATAGCCGGCTCCGGCAATAATGGTGATTCGTCGGTCACAAATAGTTTGCGGGAAACATCAGTATTGTCAACAATGGCTTTGACTTCGTTGGCTACACCGGTATATCCTATGCGTATTACATTCGATGGATCTGTAACATCATACAGCCTGGCATTGGCAGGGGTATTCGTTATTTCCAAATATGATTTACCTGATCCATCTACTGGGGCATAAAAATACTTATCAGTGAAACCTGCCATATCCCAACCTTGTGGATAAATGATTTTCATATATGAAGGGGATACATTGCTTTTTGCGATGGAACCATTTACAAAAACTTCAATGCGCAGGTCCATTTCACCACTAGCTGAAATATCGGTCCATAGTAAAGTTTCGTTGATATTTAAAACATTAAAAAGTGAAAGAGTGTAAGTACCTAATTCACGAAGACTTCCACCTGCAGGGCCTACATGCACTTTGAAATCGTGGTCCGTTAATTCACCGCGCCCCACTACGACCATATCCAGGGAAGGAGTCCCGTCGGCAGGAACACCATTAACTATCCCGTTGAGTACATAATCGGCAATTTTTCCTTCCTGGACCCTTGCCCCGGTCCATCCCTCCCCCATATCAAAAACAGATTGGGTTATATATTTGTTTTCTGTACTTCCCAGAGAGTAATGCTCTGTTTGAAGTTCTAAACGCTCATTGAAGTGGGAGGTGACAACAGGCAAATTATCAACATTGGACTCCTGAAAAAATCCCATCCGTTTCCCGATTTCCGTCCCCGTATTCCATGACAGGAAATATACCCTTGTATCTGAGTAAAGGTTGTAATATTTATGAGGCTGACTGGATGAAGTTTTATATAAATAAGAATCAAGAGTTCCATCATTTTTTGTACCGTAAAACTCAATATATTCACCAGGTTCCAACTGTGAAGCCCCTGCATTTTGAACAAAGATCGCCTGTTCAACACCCCGATGATAGAGGATATACTTTTTAGCATCAATGCCATTTACAGGAATACCTGCATCAATGAGGGTCTGATAAGATATCCTATGTAACCCATTTTCAGCGACAGGTATCCTGTACCAGGATTTATTATAATCAATCCATTCATTTCCGTATTGTGCAAAGAGATTTGTAATACTCCCGGCAAAAATGATCAAGAACAGTTTAACTCCCTTACCCCTCATTTATCTAACCGTACTGAAATTGAAAATATGTGCGAATACAATGCGTCAGACTGGTTTCCTAAATCAGTAAGGGCATAATCCACATCCACCTGCTTCAACCTAATCCCCAAACCGAATGTAGGTTGAAATTCGGTATAGGTACTGGCATCAAAGTTTTTCACTTGCTGCACATTGCCCACTCCCAATCGTAAAAAAGCCAGTTGCCTGAAATCGGTTTCCAATCCAAACACAGGTTCAATAGAAATAGTTTGCGACTTTAACAGCACATTCCGTTTGCCATCAAAAGTCATGATAAGGTCAATCGCCGGTTGGATCCCCCAGTCATTTTTTATTACAAATCGTTTTCCAGCTCCAATAATCAAACGTGGAAGTGTTATTTCAAGAGAAGTTTCAGGAATGATGTTACCCGTTTGAGCATAAATATCCTTGATCTCGTCAGTATTATGATACCATGCGGTAAAGGTACCGGTGATGTCCCTGAGCATAACTCCAAATTTCCATCCCTTTATGATATACTTTCCACCTGCATCCAAACCAAAACCCCAGGCTTTGGCAAATGAACCTACATTTCTATAAATGACCTTAAAATTAGCACCCAGGCTCAAACCCGGCAGAAACCCCATTTTCCTGGAATAACTTAATAATAATGCATAGTCAGCGGCTGAAAAAAAACGGATGTTGTCATAATTAATGGCCCCATTGGCATCATAGAGAAACCGTGTATCGGGAATATCATCAATTCCGAACCGAATCAATGATATCCCCAAAGCACTCATAGAATCAATTTTCATCGAGAAACCCAGGTAATCATATTTGGCAATACCTGCAAACAATTCAGCATGCATCAACGAAAACTGATATTTTTCCTGCATACCGCTAAGTCCGGCAGGGTTCCAGTAAGCGGATGTCACATCATTGGTAACTGCCACCTGGGCTTTACTCATGCCAAAGCCACGTGCCCCGACACCAAGTGTTAAAAATTCATTAGCATACTTTGGTGTTTTACCCTGGGAATAACCTTTTATTACAGATAAAATTATCGCGGCAATGAGCAAGTAATATCGGACACTGTTTCCTTTCATTTGGAGTATCTTGTAAATATACCAACTTGCTATTTTATCACGTGCTATTCCTGTACCTCTTCTCTTCATCAGTATAGATACATATAAGGATGAAGTGGTAAATAAAACCGACATTATTAGACTTATATCATTATTTTATAGGATTATATATAGTTTTTTCAATTCAAACGAAATATTTCTATATAGTACTTGGCTATACATAGTACTTTTCCGTATATGTTAGTGACATGAGATATTTAAATGTTAATTAAAATGAAAATCCATCAATAATGAATTTAGAAAACACGCAGGTTCAGATGCGAAAAGGGATACTTGAGTTTTGTATCTTAAATATTATATCCCGTGGTGAAGTTTATGCATCCGATATGTTGGGTGAACTTACCAGCGCCAAAATCATGGTTGTAGAAGGAACTTTGTATCCTTTACTTACCAGACTACGTAAAGCAGGATTAGTGGAATACAAATGGGTTGAGTCGAGTTCAGGTCCGCCACGAAAATATTACTGGCTAACTGACGATGGAACAAATTTCCTGGGCAGTCTCAATAAAACATGGACCGAACTGAATAAATCAACACGGGCCATTACCAACAAACCAAGAACCATTACAAACAAGACCAAAAGAGCAAAAACCACTAAAAAAAGCGCGGAATCATGAAAAAAAATATAAGTATAAATATCAGTGGCATCATATTCCACATTGAAGAGGATGGATTTGAGCGCCTGAAGGCATACCTCGAATCAATCAATAAGTATTTTTCTTCGTTTGACGATAGTGGAGAAATAGTTGCAGATATTGAAAGCAGAATTGCAGAAATATTTTTATCAAAGCTACACGAAGGAAAACAGGTTATTACGCTTGAAGACGTCGAATCATTAGTAGCGACAATGGGTAGTATCCGGGATTTCCAGGCAGTAGAAGAAGAGGAACCAGCAGAAAAAAAGGCTACAGAATCAAAAAAAGAGCAACAGCAAAGCCAGGATACAGGCCAGAGGAAATTATACCGGGATGCCAACAAAAAATTATTAGGTGGAGTAGCTGCCGGTATTGCTAATTACTTTTCCATCGATCCATTGTGGATCCGGTTACTCTTTATACTCCTTGCTACAGACATCTTTCTAAGTCATTCGCTGGGTTTCATCATTGTGATTACATACATCGTCCTATGGGCCATTCTACCGGTATCTGATGAATTGTCTGACGATAAATCGATGAAAAAAATGTACCGGAATCCTGATGACCGGGTATTGGGAGGGGTTGCCAGTGGTGTTGCAGCTTATTTTGGAACGGATGTTACAATTATCCGGGCATTATTTGTTCTATCCATCTTCCTGGGTGGCACCGGATTCATTGTGTACCTGATTTTATGGATCATCCTGCCGGAAGCCACCAGTATCACAGACAAAGTACAAATGAAAGGTGAACCTGTGACCCTGAAAAACATTGAAACAAATATCAAAAAAAGTATCAATGTTGATGACGGTGAAGAAGAAAGTACTGTTGTAAAGATATTGTTGTTCCCTTTTCGATTGATAGCAATCTTGCTAAAAGGACTGGGAAAGGTACTTGGGCCATTATTATTGTTCGTCGTTGAAGCTGTCCGCATCATTTTCGGGCTGGTAATTGTACTTTTAGGGATCTCCGGAGTTTTTACACTACTTGTATTATTAGGTATTGTGCTTGGGTTATTTGCTGCAGGTGGTGAACAATGGGGTTGGATTGATTATCCGGTCACCCTTATAAGTGAGACTTTCCCTATCTGGGGAGTGGGGCTGGCATTTATTGCAACGGCTGTTCCTGCCTTCGCTATCACATTCATTGGACTTTCAGTAATAGCCAAAACCAGATTGATCAATGCCACCGTTGGATGGACTATGTTCGGGCTATGGATGTTTAGTCTTATCGGTCTAAGTTTTATGATTCCAAAAATAGCCCTGGAATTTAAATCCGAGGCCCGGTATGAAGAAACCGAATCTTATCAACTTAACGCTGAGACCATTCGTCTGGATCTAAATGAGATTGGAAACGATGAATTTGATATGACTGAACTTGTATTGAAAGGATATGAAAGCAACGAAATCAAATTGGTAAAAGAATTTCGATCTTTGGGCAGAACAAGAAAAGATGCAATAGAGAATGCAAAAGAGGTAGAATATCATGTAGGGGTTGAAGATTCAACAATATATTTTGATTCTACCATTGGCTTTGAAGAAGGTGCCAAATTCCGGTTCCAGGAATTGGACATGACGCTGTACATACCCTATGGCCAGCAATTTACAATGAGTGATGCCATGCGGCATATCCTGAAGTCTTACACAATATCCAGCCATGGTTATTATTTCTACCAGCTCGAGGATAATACCTGGGCATTCAACCCATCCGGATTGGAGTGCCTCACCTGCTACAGTCAGGCCAGCAATGGAAAAGAACGGTCACGAAAGTACAGGGAAAGCTATGAGAATTCCTTTAGTGTCAGGGGGTATTATGAAGAGTACGACTTTAAAGATTTCAAAGAATTGTCAGTGACCGGTGCTTTTGATGTGCAGATAATCCAAAGCGATGAATTCCGCATAATGGTTAGTGGACAAAAAGAGAAGATCGGTGACGTGGTTATTAACCTCGATGGTGATCGGCTGGAGTTCGATTATGAAGGAGATATGAATAACTACCGCAGAAACTATCGCAAGGAAGCGAAAATTATCATCGGTATGCCTTCACTGAGAAGGTTGGAACTGAATGGCGCCTCCAAAGCCTATGTAAAAGGTTTTGACGAAGAGCGTGTTTACATAGAGTTGAATGGCGCCTCTGAGGCTGATATTGATATGCTTG
>SDBV01006428.1_pt1 | contig 16290 bp, 10 predicted proteins | sample 2277081 | NCBI WGS metagenome assembly SDBV01 (sample SAMN10402039, study PRJNA504765) | marine sediment metagenome | isolation source: marine sediment core GS10_PC15, 223 cmbsf | place: Arctic Ocean: Southern Knipovich Ridge | collected 2010
GACCAGAGGTGCAGCCAAAATACCCAGCACGAGCTGTGCAACATCGTCGAGAACGTCGACGTGACCTGCGTGATGTTTACGCACGATCAGGAAGAAGCGATGACGATGGCCGGGCGCCTTGCCGTGATGAGCGAAGGGCGCATCGTGCAGATCGGCACGCCCTCGCAGGTCTATGAGTTTCCGAACAGCCGCTTTTCGGCCGAGTTCATCGGCTCGACCAACATGTTCGAAGGTGTGGTGGTGGAGGACGAACCCGATCACATCTTTGTCGAGAGCGAAGACCTCGAAGCGCGCATGTATGTGAGCCACGGCATTACGGGACCGCTTGGCATGCCGGTGGGCATCTCGGTGCGTCCGGAGCGTGTGAAGGTCTCGCTCGAAAAGCCTTCGACGCCGCATAACTGGGCCCGCGGCGTGGTCTCGGATGTCGCCTATATGGGCAGCTATTCGCTCTACCACGTGCGCCTGCCGAGCGGCAAAACGGTCGTGTCGAACCTCTCCAGCTCGCATCTGATGAGCGAAGGCGCGCCCGCCTACAACGACGACGTGTTCGTCTACTGGTCGCCCGCTAGCGGCGTAGTGGTGACGCAATGAGCAATCCCACTACCTCCTCCGCGGCGCTCGGCGCGCCGCACGCGAACCGCTTGATCGCCACGTTGAAAAAGCGCCTCGGCGCCCTGCTGCCTTCGGGTCGCACCACGGTGATCGGCGTGCCGTTCCTGTGGCTCACGCTGTTTTTCGCGCTGCCGTTCGTGCTGGTGCTGAAGATCAGCTTCGCCGATCTGCGCCTGGGCATTCCGCCGTACACGGATCTCCTGAGCGTCAAAGACGGCGTCGTGCACTTTGTGATCCAGCTCAGCCATTACGCGTTCCTGCTGCAGGACGATCTGTATATCGCCACCTACATCAGCTCGCTGAAGATGGCCGCCATCTCGACCTTCTTCTGCCTGTTGATCGGCTATCCGGTGGCGTACTACATCGCCCGCTCGGAGCCGGCCAAACGCAACCTGCTGATGATGGGCGTGATGCTGCCGTTCTGGACGTCGTTCCTGATTCGCGTCTATGCATGGATCGGCATCCTGAAGGATGACGGTCTGCTCAATCACACGCTGATGGCCATCGGCATGATCCATTCGCCGCTGCGGCTCTACCACACCGATATTGGCGTCTATATCGGCATGGTCTATTCGTACCTGCCGTTCATGGTGATGCCCCTGTATGCGCACCTGGTGAAGATGGACCTGACGCTGCTCGAAGCCGCCTACGACCTCGGCGCCAAACCGTGGACCGCCTTCACGCGCATCACTTTGCCGCTTTCCAAGAACGGCATTATCGCCGGCAGCCTGCTGGTGTTCATTCCGGCGGTGGGCGAATACGTGATTCCCGAACTGCTCGGCGGCGCCGACACGCTGATGATCGGCCGCGTCATGTGGGACGAGTTCTTCAACGATATGGACTGGCCGATGGCATCTGCCGTGACGGTCGCAATGGTTCTGCTGCTGCTCGTGCCAATGGCCGTGTTCCAGTACTACCAGGTCAAGGAACTGGAGGGCACGAAATGATCAAGCCAAACCGGAAACTGTCCAACACCGTCCTGACGCTCGGGTTTCTGTTCCTTTATATCCCGATCATCAGCCTCGTCGTGTACTCGTTCAACGAGTCGAAGCTCGTCACCGTATGGTCCGGCTTTTCTCTCAAGTGGTACGGCGCCTTGCTGCAAGACGACGAACTGCTCAGCGCGGCATGGCTGTCGCTGAAGATCGGCTTGCTGACGGCATGTGCTTCGGTCGTGATCGGCACGTGGGCGGGTTTCGTGCTCGCGCGCTTCGGCCGCTTTCGCGGCTTCACGCTGTTCGCCGGCATGATCAATGCGCCACTGGTGATTCCCGAAGTGATTCAAGGCATTTCGCTGCTGCTCCTGTTCGTCGCGCTCGAACAGATGCTTGGCTGGCCGAAGGGACGTGGTCTGCTGACGATCTGGATCGGCCACGTGATGCTGTGCGTGTCCTACGTGGCGATCATCGTGCAGTCGCGCGTCAAGGAACTGAACAAGTCGCTCGAAGAAGCCGCGCTCGATCTTGGCGCCACGCCCTTCAAGGTGTTCTTTCTGATCACGCTGCCGCTGATCTCGCAGGCGCTGATGTCAGGCTGGCTGCTCTCGTTCACGCTGTCGTTCGACGATCTGGTGTTGTCGGCGTTCCTCTCCGGGCCCGGCTCCACCACGCTGCCGCTGGTTGTGTTCTCGCGCGTGCGGCTCGGCCTGAACCCGGAAATGAATGCGCTCGCAACGATCTTCATCAGCGTCGTGACAGTGGGCGTGATCGCCGTGAACCGCTGGATGCAGGTTCGCGAACGCAAACGCACCCGCGACATGCAGATGGCCTTCGCCGTAGCGGAAGCCGCCGATGCCGCCCCCGCCCCCCAACCCGCTACCGCGCGCAAGTCGCTCGGGACCGTCCAAGTTTAAGCAGTTCCTGGCAATACGACTAACAAGGAGAATGTGCATGAGAAAGAAACTCATCTGCCTGCTAGTGGCGGGGAGTCTGCCAGGCATCGCCATGGCGGACACCACTAGCGACGAGATCAAGGCGCTGCAGGCGCAACTGAACTCGTTGCAAAAGGAAGTGAAACAGTTGCGGGCAGAGGTCGCGGCCAAACCCAAGACGGTAGCCGCCGCGCCGGCGGCGGCGCCCGCTGCAGCGCCGGCGGTGGCTGCGGCGCCGGTGGATATTTCGTCGCCCGATTACGGCAAGGCGCAGGCCACGCTGACCAACGATCAGGTCGACGCGATGAAGCAGCAGATCGCCAATCAGCAGTTGAAGGTCGATTCGCTGGTTGACGCGCAGAACACGGGGCCGATTGCCGGCCTTTCAGTGACGGGCTATATCGACCCGACCTACGTCTATAACCGCGATCTGAGCAGCTCGTCGTTCCTGTTCGCCAACCACGAAAGCAGCTACGACTACTTCAACAGCACGTTCGGCGACATCTACCTCGACATCAAGAAGACCTTCGGTGTCGGCCCGATGGCGCCGTCGGCTGAAATCACCTTGATGCCGAACCGCGGCAACGGCATCACGCTGCTGCAGAACGAGCACGGCAGCACCGGGCTCGACATCCTGAATACGGCTGTCGTCACGGTGCCTGTCACGGCCACGACCACGTTTGTGGCTGGCTTGATGCCCAGCTTCGGCGGCTACGAGGTGCAGCAGTCGAACCAGTTGCTGACGCTCACGCACAACCTGCTCTATGACTTCTCGGATCCGGGCAGCTATGTGGGCGCAGGCGTGAACTACACCGGCGACAACAGCAACTGGGCATGGAAGTTCATGCTGGGTAATGAGCAGTACCGCACGTATGGCTCGGTGGTGCAGACGGGCACGAATGCGCTGGGCGACCCGATCACGACCAGCAACAAGATCCCGACCTTCACGGCCCGCGTCGACTACACGTGGTCCAGCGCGCTGGATATTGGTGGCTCGTTCAATATCGGCAGGCAGACGCTCGCCTCCGCCATCAACTCCAGCGGCCAGGCTGTGTACGGCGTGGGCGGTGCGGCGCCGAACGCTTTCGGGACGTTCTTCTTCGCCGAAGCGGACGCGGCCTACACCCTCGCCGACGTGCAGTACAACGCCGAGCTCGATTACGGTCAGCAGCAGAACGCAGCGTTCAACGGCGGCCAGGCACAGTGGTACGGCATCTCGCTGCTCGCCCACCGCAAGTTCAGCTTGCCGACGGTAGGCCGCATGGGTGTCACCGCGCGCTACGATGTGCTCGCCGACACCAAGAACGGCGGCGGCGGCGGTGGGATTGCGCTGAACTCCAACGGTATGGATCCGACCAACGGCTTCGGCATCGGTGCGGACTGCCTGGCAAATTCGAAGGCCAATGGCGGCCTGGGCTTCGAGTGCAAGGGCGCGGTCCACCAGGACGTCGCGCTGGACCTGTTGTTCTATCCGACCCAGCAGATCACCGTCAAGGTCGAATACCGCCACGACTGGGCGACCCAGGACGTGTTCCTGCACAACAGCGGCTCGTACGGCAAGTCTAACGACATGCTGGCCACGCAGTTCATCTACGCGTTCTAACCTGTACCGCCGAAGTACGGCGCCACGCAGCACGGCGCCGTACCTCGGCATCTAGTGTGTTTTCTGCCTATGCTCCGGTTTGCAAACCAGCCTCACGCCGCGTCGTACTATGCGGCCACGCTCAACGATACGACCCGTCACGCCCCGCTCAACGGCACGCTAAAGGTGGATGTCTGCGTGATCGGCGCCGGCCTCACCGGCATCTCGACGGCGCTGAACCTTGCCGAGCGCGGCTATTCCATCGCGGTGCTCGAAGCATCGAAAGTCGGCTGGGCTGCGAGCGGGCGTAACGGCGGCCAGTTGATCGGCGGTTTTGCGTGCGATATGGATACATTCGCCAGGCACATGCCGGCGGAAGACGTCAAACGCATGTGGGAGATGGGTCTCGAGACGCTGGAAATCGTCAAGGATCGCGTCGCGCGGCACCAGATAGACTGCGACCTGCGCTTCGGCTATTTCCACGCGGCGAACAAGCCGCGCGATGCCGCGGCGCTGCGGCAATGGCGCGACGAGGCTCGAACGCGCTTTGGCTACGACCGCTTCCGCTATATCGAGCAGGACGGCTTAAGCCACTATATCCAGTCGACGCGCTATCTGGGCGGCTTGTTCGACCCGGACAGCGGACATTTGCATCCGCTCAATTACACGCTGGGCCTCGCTCGCGCCGCGAGCGCCGCAGGCGTGCAGATTTTCGAAGACAGTTGTGTGACCCGCATCAGCAATGCTGGCAGCAAGAACAACGGGAGCGGTGGGCATGTGATAGAAACCACCCACGGCCAGGTACAGGCGCAATTCGTTGCGCTCGCCTGCAACACCTGGCTCGGTGAACTGGCGCCGGATGTGTCGCGCAAGATCATGCCTGTGGGCACTTATGTGATCGCCACCGAGCCGCTTGATCCGGCCCGCGCACAGGCCTTGATGCCGGCGCAAGCGGCCATCTGCGACAGCCGCTTTGTGCTCGACTATTTCCGGCCGGCCCCCGATCACCGCGTGCTGTGGGGCGGCAAGGTCAGCTACTCGAGGTTCGCGCCGCGCAATCTCGGCGAAGCGATGCGCCGCGATATGCTGAAGACTTTCCCGCAGTTGGCCGACGTGAAGGTCGATTATGCGTGGGGCGGCTTTGTCGATATCACGATGAATCGCGCGCCGCATTTCGGACGGCTCTCGCCCACGGTATATTTCGCCCAGGGTTTCTCGGGACATGGGGTCAACACCACAGGACTCGCCGGCAAGCTGATCGCCGAAGCGATCGACGGCCAGGCCTCGCGCTTCGACCTGTTCGGCAAGATTCGCCACCGCGACTTTCCGGGCGGCGCTACCCTGCGTACCCCTGCCCTCGTCCTCGCGATGGCCTGGTATCGAATGAAGGATTTGCTCTGATGACTGACAGCCTCGACCGCCGCGCGGATGCGCTCATCCGCAACTCTTATTACGAAGCAAGCGCCGCGCGCCCGCTCGTCGACGACCCGATGCTCGAGGGCGCGCTCGAGGCCGACGTGTGCGTGATCGGGGCAGGCTTCGCCGGGCTATCGGTGGCGCTCGAATGCCGGGCGCGAGGTTTGTCCGTGGTGGTGCTCGAAGCGCACCGGCCCGGTTGGGGTGCGTCGGGTCGTAACGGCGGACAAACCCTGGTGGGTTTCGCGAAAGACGAAATCATCGAAAAGCAGCTCGGCCTCGACGGAGCGCGTGCGGCCTGGGCGATGTCGGTGGAAGGCGTCGCGCTGGTGCGCGAACGCATCGAGCGTTACGGGATCGATTGCGATTTCACCTCAGGCTATCTGACCGTCGCGACCAAACCCAAGCGCGTACCCGATCTGCGGACGTGGATGGATCAGGTGTCGTCGCGAATGGGTTACACGAAGCTCTCCTGGCTCGATACCGACGAGATCCGCACCCGCGTCGCGTCGCAACGCTATCTGGCGGGTGTCTACGATCCGTTCTCCGGCCATCTGCATCCGCTCAAATACTGCCTCGGTCTCGCCGACGCGGCGCGGCGCGAGGGTGCGCTATTGTTCGCTCACTCGCCGGTCATCGAAGTCGTGCGCGGCGCACGGCCGGCGGTACGCACGGCCAACGGCGAAGTGCGCTGTCGCTTCGTGGTTGCATGCGGCAACGCGACCGCCGGCGATGCGCTGCCTGCGGCAATCGCCGCACGCATTGCGCCGATCGCCTCGTATATCGTCGCTACCGAGCCGCTTGGCGAGGCGCGTGCCTCTGCACTTATCGCAAGACGCGAAGCGGTGTGCGATAACAATTTCTTCCTCGATTACTTTCGTGTCTCGGCGGATCACCGCGTGCTGTTTGGTGGCCGAGCCAGTTCGACCGGTGCTGCGCCCGCGCAGTTATCCGAGCAGATTCGCAAGCGGATGGTGGATGTGTTTCCGCAAGTGGCCGACGCGAAAGTTAAGTTCGCATGGAGCGGGTTTGTAGACGTCACGCGCAACCGGGCGCCGGATTTTGGGTCGATCGATCCGAATTACTTTTATGTGCAGGGGTTTTGCGGGCATGGTGTCGCGTTGACCGGGATTGCTGGGCGCGTGGTTGCGCAGGCGATTGTTGGGGATACGGCGGCGTTCGATCTGTTTGCGAGGCTACGTCATGCGCGCTTTCCGGGCGGGCCGGCGTTGCGCGGGCCGGCGCTTGAGTTGGGGATGTTGTATCACCGGATTCGGGAGATTTTGTAAGGCAACCGTCAGACCGTATCTCCCGTTGCGACGGGTTTTGGCGTTGCCGTCGCCTGCGTTAGGAAATCGGTTGCCCAAGTCTGGTTCTCGCCGTTCAAGATATTCTCAGCATCGCTGACAAACGATTCGTCCGCGGCAGGATCGCCATCCGAGGTTTTCGCAAACTCCCATTCCGCTTTGCGTCGTCGGAGCCGTTCAGCGGCGAGCCGATAGGTGGCAGCGAGACGCTGGTAACGTTTCGCCATCGCGTAACTACCGATGGAGGCGGACACTGTGCTAAGTACGGCGACCCAAGCCTCGCCATTCATGCCCCGCATCGACGCGCCAATAACGGCTAGCAAAGCGGAAAGCAGACTAAGTGTCTGCACGGCCCGCGTGCATAGAATCCCATGTCGCTCGTTGGCGGCAGCATTCGGTTCGAAGAAGCCTGTGATCTCTTGCTCTACGCGGATCACCGCGTAGTCTTCGACGGACAGCGTCGATGCAGGCTTGTTTCGGCTTGCTTCCTCGTCTGTCAAATCGCAAGGGGGCACGTCCTGCCCCTCGCTCGTCAATGCATCGATTCTCGCGAACAGCTTCTTGGCGCCATCGGGGCCGTCATACGGCGCGCTGTGAGTCGCATAACGATAACTCTCCGATTTGGCACGCTCGGCAAGTGCTCGTGCCCGAATCCATTGCTTCTCGCGCATTGGATCGAGCATCGTACGCGCGGTCCATGAGGCAGCGGCCATCGATGCCGCACTGACAAGACTCAGCACGCGCGCAACCGAAAGCACATCATTGGCGCCGCTCGGGAGCTGTGACGCCAGGGTCGCGACGAGAGCCCCACCGACCGTCAAGCCGAGCGTGATTAGCCGCCAGCGGTCGAGGTTGGAACGTATCCCAGCGGCTCGCATCGCCCAGCCCCGATATTGTCGCCACATCAAATCGAATGCAGGATCCATTTTCTCACCAGTTAGAAAAAGCAGGTACGACGCATCGCAATGCAGCGATGAGTGGTAGCGTTCAAGCTTGCACCCGTCATTTGATCTACTCTGTTGCCGATACCCGTGGTGAAACAAACCGAAGCGCGATACCCGATCATATGGGAAGGTATTTCCTGCGTTCAGCATCAGTCAGCTTACGTCCGAGTCCGTCCATTCGCGCCTCGGCAATGCTCCTTAGTTTGTCTGGGTCTACACACTGCGCGCAGTGATATTCGCGGACCGAACCGTCGCCTCCGACACTCCTGATCAGACTCTCGCTTCCGTCAAACGTAACGCCGATCACCGGTGCTGTGTGGCCATAAAATTCGGCGACGGCCCGGCCAGTTTTGACATCCCACACGCGCACTGAGTGATCGTCGCTTCCAGTGACGAGCCAGTGGTTACCCGGACTAAACGCCAGCGCTCTGACTGTGCCTGTGTGACCGCGCAATTCCGTAAGCGAAACCGGATTGCCCGTGCTCGTATCGAATACGCGAACGGTGTTGGACGAATCGATTGTCGCAGCGCGCTTGTCGTCGCCGCTCAGCACCGCTGCAACAACGATCGAATCATGACCTGTGAGCTTGGAAACCGGCTTCCACGTAGCGGTTTCCCATACGATCGCAGTCTTGTCGTAGCCTGCGGAAACGGCGAATTTCCCGTCGCTACTAAAGAAAATATCCTTGACTTCTCCGGTATGTCCGTTAAGCAGGGTCCTCTGCGGCTGTCCCGCGACGCGAAGGTCATACACTCTGATTGCCGCTGGAGAACCCTTCTGCACGTCCGAGGGTGCAGTGCTGCCCTGGCATACCACCAGCCAGTGTCCATCTGGACTGGGGGTAACACACCGTGTTGGCGCCGGAAGATTGATATCGAGTGGTGGGGCGGTCAATGCGTTCCTGGCGTCGAGCGTCCACACCTTCACCTTGTCCCCCGTGCTCCGGTTGTACCATCCAAATACTTGGTTAGGTGCGCCGAACATGGGAATAGACAACTTATCCGCGGGTGTCCTGAATTGCTGAATCGCATCGCCTGTCTGCGCATCCCAGAGCGTAGCACCGTACTCATCGAAGTCCTTCGTGAGGATATATCGCCCATCGGCACTGAAGGTCGCCCGCTTTGCTTTATATGCGCCGTGGCCTGGCCTAGCTTTCAGTTTTCCCGTCACGAGATCCCAGACTCCAGGTACATTATCGGCATCAATCGCAAGTACCGTTTTGCGATCTGGCGAAATCGCGGGTTCATAGTCGGAATTGGGTGCTTGAACCCAACCAGTTGGGTCGGCCACGCTGGTATGAACGTCGGAAAAGTTCGCTCCGGTGCCGATGTCTACCGTGTCCCAGATGCGCATCACTTTGTCACTGCTCCATGTGAGGAGTCGGCTGGAATCATTGCTGATGACCGATAACAAAACATCGGAGCCTGCTGGATAGCTCGCGATCACCCGGTGCGATGACGCATCCCAAAGCCTAACTCGCCCATCCTGGCTGATTGATGCAATCCAGCGCCCGTCGTTGCTGAACCACGCACTTCGCACAGGCACATCGTCGCCGACCAGTTTGCTCGACGACTCCTCGCCCCCCGCGTTGCGAGACTGAAGCGGATTCGGCCATAACCGGGCCACTCCTCCGGCAATCGTCACGATTTGCGTGCCGTCTGGACTGAAAATCGCCGAGCACAGTGGCGCCTCATCTTTCGGAAGCGGCAGATTGGCGACCTTGTCTGGGTTATCAACTGAACGAATCTGTGCGACGGGGGCGTCACTCGAGGGAAGCTTGATATTCAGCCGGCACATCGTCTTCACAAGAGAAGAGGCTTGATCCGTACTTAGAATCTGTTTGTGGTCGGCACTGAACACACTGTACGAAACTGCATGGCCGGCATCGCCGATCGTGGCGAGGACAGCGCCGGAAGACGTGCGCCGAAGCAGCTCGCGACCAGGCGTTTGCGGCGTCACTATAAATTGACCGTCGGGGCTCAACGTAGCGGTCTGACTTTCTACGGCCTCATTGTTGTTAACCGATACGATCTTGTTGCCCATGACAATTGTGATGAAGTTCGGGCCATGCGTGGATGGTGGCGTCACCCTCTCACTGGCACCTGACTTGAACGCCAGCACCTCGCTACCAGTGGTTGTATCCCAGATATTCCAGTTGCCGTCGCGGCCCAGAGTAGCCAGTTTTGTCCCATCGTCGCTGAATTCCGGTCGCCCCCCTTCGACCGAAGTCGCGCCATGCATCTCAAGTGGCCGCCACGACGCCGTGTACCAAACGTGCAAGGTGCCATCACCGGAAACCGCAGCCAGCGTTTTGCCATCAGGTCCAAAGAAGGCGTCTTTTGCATTCACCTCGAACGTCTGAACAACCTTTCCCTTCTGGTCGACGAGCCGGAGTGTTCCTAAGCTATCCACAAACAGTAGCAGCGTGCCATCTGGGTTTGAAATCGGCTCGTGCTTTTCTGTTCTGTTTGTTTCGATCTTTATCGGTTTAGTATTGGGATCGAGGCTGCGAACCTCGGCAGCCCAAGTATTCTGGCCGTTGGACACAGTTCGCCTGTAAATCATCACTTTGCCATTGGCAAGTGGAACAAGATCATCGCCAGCATCAACCAGATTCTGCAGCCGAAGCTTGCTTCTACGAGTTGCCTCTTCGAGAGCCGCGTCCGCCTGATCGATATTGTCAATTCGCTCAGCTTCCACGGCCAGCAAAACACCGAGTTCCGGATCGTCCCCCTGTGCAGCAACCACCGCGTTGGTTGCAACTTCGCGGGAGCTTGCAATCTTCGCAAGCCGATCGGCGCGCCTCTCCTGAACCACAGCAAAGCATGCAAGCAAGACAGCAATTACAATACCAACCAGCAATACTGCGTACCAGATTAACGACCACTTTTCACGGATGCGCTGGGCAATTTCCCGCTCAACCGCCTCTTGTTTTTGTGCTTCTGCTCGTTCCGCCGCCTCCACACTCGCATCAACAAACCTGATCGCGAGGTCATATTCATCATCGCTGCCATAGCGGGTTGCCCAAGCCTTGCTTGGGTTGCGACTCTGCTTCCAGCGCAACGCCTCATCAATGTCGGGATGCACCCATAGCCCGGACTTGAATCCACGTTCCTTCCACGCCTGCGCCGATTCAGAAATCCTGCGGTAAATCGCGGCGGAGGCCGCTTCCTCATCAGTCCAGCGATAAAGCCGGTCCCATTTGCGAATCAGACTTTCGTGGCCGATATCGAGCATCGTGCCAGGGCTGAGCGGAGCAGGCGGTGGGGGTGTCAGAAAACTCCGTTCGGGCAGACGCAATTGCTCGGCAACCTCGATCACCTCCGCCGTCGAGACATTCGCGACGCTCGCAATGTCTCGGATACGAGCCGGGTGGCGAATGTCGCGCTTTCCCACTCCGCGTTCGGTCAGCCTCGACATCATAACGCGCACAATTTCCTGCTGCCGTTTAGTCATCAGGCCGACAACCTCATCCGCGTGACTGGCCAGCGCATTGGCCAGCGAACCCACGGCGTCATAGTCAGACATTGTCGCCACCAGTTCGGTCGAAGAGTCCTCCCCCGCTTGGTGCTTCTTTTCGACGACGCGATTCCACATTCGCATCAAAACGTGCTGGAGCAGCGGCAACTGGTCCGGGTCAGGCCCAACCTCGTTGACAAGATGATTCACGAGTGCAGGTTCGATTTCGCCTTCGAACAGTTTCGCGGGACCGATAATCGCGGCCCGGATTTGCTCGCGCGTAAGGCGTGGCGTCAGGTACTGACTCTCGTTGATGGCCTCTGGCAATCCGTAAAACAACGCACATTCGCCAAGGAAATCCGAGCGCATTGTCACGACAACGTAGATTGGCAAATCGCGTTGCTCAGCGCTCGCCAGCAAAAGTGCGACAAATGCGTCAGCGTCGTCTGCGTGTCCCTGATCACGAAAACGAAAAATCTCCTCGAACTGGTCAACGAACAGCAACAGATTGTGGTGCTCCGGGAGCCGTGCTTCCCGCACAGCCTCGACAAGCCCCAGTGGTCCTCGTCGTAGCACCGCCCTCATCACGGCAGCGTCGCTCGCATTTGCCGAACGATGCGCGCCTAGCGCGGCAGGCTCCAGCAGCGCTGCCGCCAATCTTTCGAATGGCTTGCGGCCGGGTCGCATTTCGGCCAGCCTCCACCGCGCGCCGGCCTCCGATAGAAATCCCGCTTCGAGAGCAGCGATCAGCCCCGCGCGGACAAGAGACGACTTTCCGCAGCCAGACGGTCCAACAGCGGCGATGAAGCGAGAGCGTTGAAGCCTCTCGAGCAACTGATCTGTCTGCTGGTCCCGCCCAAAGAAAATATCCGCCTCGTCGTAGCGAAATGGACGCAGCCCCGGATAGGGTCCAGCGATTTCAGTCAGGGCAGAGAGGAGTATCGCGCTCATGGAGTTCTTTAAGAAGCGCAGTCACGAACCCGTTCACGATGTCTGGATGGAGTCCGTCGCGGCAATTGAGGGTATGCATCTTTGGCAAAACGAAGCTAACGTTCTCCTTGAACGACGGCGGCCCCTCAATCAAGCCAAGCAGGCTCAACGGCTGTTCTCGCTCACTCAGGATTCTTAGCCAGTAAGCGAGTTGGCGCCGCACCCAGAGCACCGAACTAGTGGCATAGACCACGATCAGACCGTGGCACGTCAACAGATTGAGGTTAAGGTCTTCACGTAAGTCTTTGGCACTCAGACCAGCACCGGGAAGCGGCAACGAATAGCCCACCCCTTCGGCCCGCAGCATCTCGCCAAGAGACTCCGCAAACTTTCGGTCCTGGGGATCCGTATTCAGAAAGACGAGAATGTCTTTCGACGGCACAGGTTTTACAATTTCGCGCCGTTGTACCTCATCGACGATTGCCCGCTTGAACTCTTCTATGCCGCACGCGCGCACATGCTGCCCGACAAGCATGTCGAAATGCTCAGATGCCGACGACCTTATCTTTTCTAGGTCGAGGTCCCGGCTGCGCCACTGAAGAATCGGCAATCCCGCCGCACTCGCTTGTTGGAACTCAACCATGAGCGGGCGAGCGTTCCAACCTACCCGTTTGCGACCGGAATATGCGCCGAGCAGTTGCACAAAAGCTCTGCTCTGCTTCAGGTCGTCCATCATGCGACGCTCATATTCCGCCTGATTGTCGCGTGGATACGCGGTGTCGGGAAGGACGCGCAGCCCCGCCTGCGTCACGTATTCTTCCACCTGCTCGCGGTAATCTTCCACGTCGTCCGTGACTTCGGCAAGAAAGATCGCCTGGCGGGGCGGTCGTTGAGCCTGTGGAACATGATCCAATCGCTCAAGCTCCTCCGCAAGTTCACGCCTCAGTTTATTCAGCCATACGAAGTATTCAGGTTCTTTCAAGCCGTCAACCACCGGCACCCCATAGGTTTTCGGCTCTTCGTTTTCGTCCAGTTTCCAGAAAGGGTAGGCAATCCGGCTTCTGAAGACTTCGGGCAATTTATTTCTATCAAGCCTGTCAATTTCGACAATAAAAATACGTGATCCTGAGCGCTCTTTTTTTTCTACAGCTTCTAGAAACGCATTGTATTCGCGCTCACACCATTTCGACTTCAGATAGCCCGTTGAACTGATGACAACAAGCGTTGCACTTTCACGCAGCGCCGCCTCTATTTGAACGGAAAACTCCTCGTTCCCGTTTAATTCTTTGTCCATCCAGATAGAAGCGGACCGCCGCCCTAGGATTTGATTTAGATACGTGCTCAAATTGCGTTGAAAAGTTTCGACCCAACGCTGCCCCGATACCAGAGCGACATTGTCGACATGGGCATAGCTGATAAACACGTCGTGCGTGTAACCCTGCACGTAAGGCATAGTTGACTCCCGCATCGCTCAACGTTGACTGAATTCAATTCAATCTTCGGCATCGCAATTGCTTTACATAAATACACAACGTGACTAATGTATCGACTCTACGGGCGGCAAGGGTTACTTCATCATAGTTCAAAAATCGCTCAATTACGGCAGATTCAGGCCAATTTTTACCGCGTTGTCGATCTGAGCCACTACCAAACCAGCGCTTAATCCGCCTGGAGTACCATTGCCGATCATCGCCATCGAAGCGATTGCCGTGTCCAGGGCCGACGAGCACGAGTCGATATGCGGCTGCTGCACAACAGTCGCCTGCTGTACAAGATCGTTGATGTAATCCTGCGCGTTTATTGAATCCTGCGCCTTACCATTCAGCGCTTCCGCATCAGAGCCTGCGAAAGGAGGGACGGGACTGCCTGCAGCCGATGTGCAGTAGGCACCTAGCGTTCCGTACTTCGAAGACAGGTCATTCAGTGTTGTCATGGCCACATCCTCATTTGTAGACAGCGATAATGGCTGATATTTCCGCTACTAGTTCCTTGATGTTCTTCAACCCTGCCTCCAGTTTCTTGACTTCATCATCTCTTGTCGGACTATCTAGCATCTGCACAAGAGTATTGTGTGCATCAATTATATTTTTAGTGACATCTTTTATATCGGCGTCGAGCAAAACCGTCAAAGCATGACCTTGATCCGGTGCTGGATATTCAGACATTTCCTTGAGAATCGCCGCGCGGTCAATGGAACTCTGTGCGCTCGAAAATTTAATCTTGTAGGCTTGACGGATAGAGTTGTTCGCAACCCCCTGCTCTACGAACGATCGCGTTGCCTGCAACGACAAATCTGCTCCTATATCGCTTACATCACTATTTAACTGACCCTTGTGCGCCTCAACTACCTTTTTTATTTGCGCCGCAGAACCATCTGTGCTCGCTATGGTATTCAGAGTATCGGCCAAGGCGCCAAACACACCAACCTCCTTGTTCAGGTTGGCATCTGCTACGCCTCCAATGGTTGGAACATCCGAAATTTTCTTCGCAACATCGTTATATCCCGAGCGAACAGATTCAATCTTCCCTGCAAGCCCGACTGCATTTTGTGTGATGGATTGCTTTAGATCAAATCCTAGAGAATCACGAACCTTGTCGAATCGCGTGGGCTGCGGTGTTGCAGCAGTTTTAAGGAGATCAAGATACTGCGAAAAATAAGAGAGAGCATCCGACAATGCCTTGTTACTGACGCTCTGCGTTTCAGGATATCGCACTGCCTGTAATGCACTACTTATATATGTTAGATCCGATGGCGCCCATCCATTGGAGTTTTTTACCTTAACGGCAGCAATTCCGATTTGATCGAGACAGGGGACCTCTTCGTCCGTATAGCATATGCTGCTGCACTGGCGTCCGTGCGCTAAAGGATCACTTTCGCAATCCTTCAAAAACTGACAGCTTTCCGGAAGCTGCCCACCGTTCGCATTCTTAATAGATTGCTCGACACCAAGACGACCTTCGATAAATTTCGTGGTCGGCTGAGATGAAGTGTCGGATAGTCGTCGAACATACACTGTTGCGTATTGGACTGGACAAGACGCATCTTTGGAAATGCGGGTGAACTTTAGAGTATTCTCGGCGTTCAATTGACTCTCGTCCGCCTGCTGGACCAAAGGACCTAGCTTCCCTGCTGTGGCTGTAAAATCATTTGCAGCGTTTACATAATAGGTTCCGCAGCCAGAAAGCATCCGAATTGCAAGGGCTGAGAGACATAGAATCCTCAGCGCAGTCCCCGCAAAGGGAATCGTCCTTGATACCATCGTGTTCTCCCGGATCTTGGGATGACCATTTTGCGAAGAGTGCGCTGGCGAAATCTAGTATTACGCTAAAGCTGCTTAGGTTTTATACGAAGAAAGCGATTAACCGTAGTTATCGTTTACCAGTGGCGCTGCCGTCGCAACCTGAGCGGCTTTTGTCATATTAATCGTGCAGATAACGTTGGCGGATTACTATGTCGCCGTTCCTCTTGTGCACAAAGAAACGGCATGCGGTTAAGAGCGGGTTGTCTTCACAAAACCTGTCCAAAGGGAGCGTGTCCCTGCAATGACAGCGACAATCGCGTCACAGGCATCGGCCAAGATCAAGCCTTAGTCCGACATCCCACCGAACCATCTCACTAGAGACTAGAAACAACCGAGGGTAGCGAAACCGTCCAGGCCCAGACGAAAGCGATTCGTGAGAGGCTCGCGCAAGTCGCAAGATGACGTCATCAAAATAATCGAGCGAAAGCCACCTGACACAGACTTTATTCCGGCTACCCAGATGACATCGCCCCCGCCGTACATCACGTGGCTCGTCCCCGTTTCCGCCCCTTCACCATCCTTTCCAGCAGCCCACCGGTCACATCCCTAAACAGCGCAACATTCCCATAAGCCCGCGCAGCAAGCATGGCGCCGTAGACCAGCGACACGAGCGTCGCAGCCTCGGTTTGAACCGATGAATCCAGTTTGATGAGGTCGTTCTTCACACCCGACTCGAACACCTGTTCGAGCCACAAGGTCAGGCTGTCGAAGAACGTTTTCACCACCTGTGCCACGTCCTCGGGCAGCGAAGGGAGCTCGGCGCCAAGCATGCCCGCTACGCAGAACGGAGCCGTGTCGTCCGCAATGCAGCGCTCCCAATGGCCGATGTAGGCACGCAGCTGGGCGATAGCGTCGGCGCCGCTC
>SDBV01006429.1_pt1 | contig 16288 bp, 11 predicted proteins | sample 2277081 | NCBI WGS metagenome assembly SDBV01 (sample SAMN10402039, study PRJNA504765) | marine sediment metagenome | isolation source: marine sediment core GS10_PC15, 223 cmbsf | place: Arctic Ocean: Southern Knipovich Ridge | collected 2010
CACATCATCTCCACAGATGAAGACATCCTCGCCGAGTTGGGTTGCGAGATCCTTCAATCCACTGGCGCCAACGGTGTGCATGGCAGAGACCACGCGGACGCCCTCTGGCACTGTTTTCTGGGATAATTCTGCAACTGATCCTCCAGGCATTTCCAGCGTGCGTAGCGGAGAGCCCCCGATCGCAGTTTCAAGTGGTGAGGTCGTGTCGACCAAGATATCGCCCGCCTCAAGACTCTCTGCGAGGCCTTTGAGGGTCTCATACTGACCCTTGTACGGCACCGTCAAAATGATCATCGAGCAGTTTTTTGCTGCCTCCGAATTTTCCAATCCTTTGACATCGGGTTCAGATCCGGTGTGCTTCTCAACAGCTTCACGCACCTCGTCTGCTGCGGCCACTGCACGTTCCGGGTCCCTGGAGCCGATGACTATCGATAAACCTGCTGCCGCAAGCCGTAAGGCGAGGCCGGGGCCTAAGTCACCGGTGCCGCCTATGATCGCAATCGGGTTTGTTTCGGGAGATTTCGACTTGAGGTCGGCCATTAACCGGCAGTCTAGTTGTGTGCGAAAAATTATCTGCAAGCAGTTACCCCTATCAGCCCGGGCAAGATACAGGAAGGACCCTGCACAACAGGCCTTGGGTTGATCTACTCTCCATATCCATGTTTTAGGTAACGCTTTAGGAGGCATTGAAGATGGCGATAAAAAAGGTTGGCGTTGTCGGCACGGGCATCATGGGCCACGCGATAACCCAGGTGGTGGCTCAGGCCGGATACGACGTTGTGACTTGCGATCGAAACCAGGAAAAGCTCGATAAAGGGCTTGCAAAGATCGACAAGCAACTTGCCAAGGCAGTGGATAAGGGCAAGCTCGAACAGAGCGATGCCGATGCTGCCAAAGGACGCATCACAGGCACGCTCGATAAATCAGATTTTTCAGACTGCGACATTGCAATCGAAGCAGTCACTGAGGATCTAGAAACGAAACAGACCGTTTGGAAGGAGCTTGACGAGGCCTGCGGGAACGGCACGATCTTTGCATCAAATACGTCCTCGCTTGCGGTCGTTGACATGGCGGCTGCCACGAAAAGACCGGACAAGTTCATAGGGCTTCATTTCTTCAACCCAGCGCAAATAATGCCGCTGCTGGAGGTCGTCAAGTCGATTACAACTTCGGATGAGACCTACGAGGCTGGATACGAGTTTGGTAAGTCACTTGGCAAGAAGTGCGTACGAGCGAAGGACAAGACGGGCTTTATTGTCAACCGTTTACTCGTTCCTTACATGCTCGATGCGATCAGGGCGCTGGAAGAAGGCGCCGGCACGATAGAGGAGATCGATATAGCGATGCAGGCCGGTGCCAACCATCCGATGGGGCCGTTCACGCTGCTTGATTTCGTTGGGTTGGACACGACCAAGTCGATCGCCGACATCATGTTTGACGAATTCCGTGAGAGGCGTTTTGCCGCACCTCCCACGTTGCGCAAGATGGTTTCGGCCGGCTACTACGGTCGCAAGTCGGGAAAGGGCTTCTACGACTACTCGGGCGAGAAGCCAGTACCGTCTAATTTATAGGTCATCAGGACCACTGAGTCTTGAGCCTTTTTAAAAAAGAGCTGAGCAGCGGGTTTCCGTCTTCGGTTCGCATACGTGAGGTAGGTCCACGCGACGGTTTTCAGAACGAGCCGGAGACGATGCCGACCGAACAGAAGCTCGGACTGATCGACGAGCTGGGCCTGACCGGATTGAAGCGAATTGAACTGACTTCGTTTGTAAAGCCCGGTGTTATCCCTCAGCTCGCAGACGCAGACGAAGTGGTCAGCTCTTACAACAAGGTTGACGGTGTCGCCTACTCGGTTCTGATACCGAATGAGCGTGGTCTAAAACGTGCACTAAAGCATCGCGGGAAGTTTGATGAAATAAATGTTTTTCTGTCAGCTTCGGAGAGCCATAACAGTAGAAATGTAAATCGATCGATCAGAGAGTCGCTGAGGGAGTTGAAAAAGGTCATTGCAACGGCGAGTCGAGAGGGTTTGCGCTGTGAAGGCGTTATCTCGGTCGCCTTTGGCTGTCCGTACGAAGGCGTGGTAAAAACGAAAAATGTTCTGGAAATCGCCAAACGCTTGGCCGATACTGGGTGTCAGGAAATCACCTTCGGTGATACGTTCGGTATGGCTAATCCCGCTCAGGTTAGAAACTTCTTTCTTCTGGCGAGAGAGAGTTTAGACAGGAAACTTGAGTTAACCGCCCACTTTCACAATACTCGCGGCCAGGGACTCGCGAACGTGTTGGCAGCGTTGGATGTCGGGGTCGCGTCTTTTGAAAGCTCGTTCGGCGAGCTCGGTGGTTGTCCTATCCCTGAAGGAGCGACTGGGAACATAGCCACAGAGGACACGGTCTCGATGTTGTGTGAGATGGGAATCGACACTGGAATAGATCTCGGCAGGCTACTCGACTGTGCACGTGCAGCGCAGCATGTAATCGGCCGGCCTTTAAATGGCCATCTGCTCAAAGCCGGGCTCGTTGAGTGGCGCGAGGTTTAGAAGTCTCTAGTAGGCGGGTTTCGTAGTTAGCTTCGGTTAGTGCCGTTAGCTACCCAATCAGCATAGAAAAGCAAAATCATTTGCTTACGGAAGCGGGTTTCGTAGTTAGCTTCGGTTAGTGCCGTTAGCTACCCAATCAGCATAGAAAAGCAAAATCATTTGCTTTTCTTTTATTTACCGCTGAAAACAGGCATCCGTTTCTCGTAAAAGGCGGCTGCGCCCTCCTTAAAATCTTCCGAACCGACGAGTACCTGCTGTGCGGTGATCTCTGCCTCCAATGTTGCAGCAAATGCAGGCTTAGCAGCCGTGTCGATCACCTTCTTAGCCAGTCCTATCGCTCTCGGCGCGCAGTTGAGAAGTTCGCCTACCAGCTCCTCGGTCACAGTTTCAAGCTCTTCGGTCGGGGCGACGCGGTTAATAAGACCCATTTCCCGTGCTTCCTCAGCATTGACCATGCGACCGGTCATGATCAACTCCTTGGCACGCCCGACACCGACGACAGCAGCGAGCCTCGAGCACCCGCCCAGGTCAGGAAGTAGGCCCAGTCTCGTCTCAGGAATCCCGATCAGCGCATCTTCTGTCATCACTCTTAGATCGCAGGCAAGCGCCAACTCCATAGCGCCTCCTATGCAAGCACCCTGGATCTTGCAGACAGTGGGCTTATTCATCTCTTCAGGTAGGTTGTATACATCGAGCGCTGCACGTCTGAACGGCATCAATAGCTCTGGCTGCTCCGAAAGGCCCTTCAACAATCCCAGGTCCATCCCAGACGAAAACATTGGCCCACTGCCACCCAAAACTACGCAGTGCACTGTGTCGTCGTCTGCAGCTTCGCGGAGTGCATCACCTATCGCAAGAACGAGTTCCTCATTCAGTGCGTTGCGCTTCTCTGGCCTGTTAAGTGTTAGATTGCGGACGGTACCTCTGTTTTCAACGATCACTAGCTCGCTCATCTGGGCTCCTTACCTCGATTTAGGTGGTTGAAAGCCTACAGGGTGAGGTGCCCAAGCCCTTGATTATGCTAGTTTCCAGCGTCGGTCGATACCTAGGAGGTAACCACTTGCGACCCGTTTACTGCGTTTCCGGCGGCGTTTCCAAATTCGCCAAAGCGCGCCAAGACAAGACATTTCAGGCAATCGTTAAAGAGGCGTATGACTACGCCATAAATGACATCGGCTTGGAGAACGGACAGTTCAACGAGATCTGCGACGGCTCCGTTGCTTCATACTTCTCAGATCACTTCCAACGCCAGCTTATGAGCGGGATCATGGTGCAGGACTATCTTGGACTGTGTCCCAAGCCATCTCACAGAGTGGAGGGGGGAGGTGCGACCGGTGGGCTCAGCTTCCAGGAAGGCTGGAAAAACATCGCATCCGGCACGATGGATGTGTGCGCCGTGTACGGCTTCGAGACGATGAGCCATGTCGAGACCTGGAAGGGGAATGAGTTCATCGCTCTTGCCTCAGACGTCTCCTTCGACTATCCCGTAGGCGGCTTCTACTCGGGCTACTACGCGATGATGGTCGTTCGCCATATGAAGGAGTTCGGCACGACGGTGGAGCAGATGGCCCACGTATCGGTCAAAAACCACAACAACGCATTCCACAACCCTTACGCTCAAAAACGGGAGCGTCTGACGATCCAAGACGTTCGCGAGTCACCGATGGTGGCCTGGCCGCTGACCAGACGTGATATCTGTGTAATGAGTGACGGCGCGGCGTCCACGATCCTCACTAGCGAAGAGGGGCTCGAGAAACTTGAACGGGCCTCGGGCACATCGATCCCAAGGATCGAGGTTACGGCGATCGGGCGCGGGACGGACGCTATGCGCATGGCCGATCGTCCGCATAAAAAAGTCCCGCTGCTTAAACACGAGAACGAGGAAGATTACAAAGACCTCGAGTACCCGGGAGTTCACTCATTTCGCGCCGGTCGAATGGCGTCGAAGTTGGCTTACGAACAGGCCGGAATATCCGACCCCCTCAAGGAGATCGACTTCGTCGAGCTACACGATGCCTACACGTCGAGCGAGATCCAGACATATGAGGACATGGGCATCTGCAAATACGGGGAGGGTGGCGAGTTCGCCGCAAGCGGTAAGACGTTTATGCCGGGCATTGACTATGGCCTCGATCTGCCTGATGAGCCTATCTGTCCGGTAAATCCATCGGGAGGCCTGATCGCCTGTGGTCACCCGGTCGGTGCAACGGGTCTGATGCAGGGAGTATTTGCCTTGTGGCAGCTACAGGGCACGATCGACAAGCACTTCGGCGATCCAGCGCTGCAGGTCAAGGGTGCCAAGCGTGGAGCGATCCACAGTCACGCCGGTACCGGTACATATGTGACAGTGTCGATACTGGAAAAGGAAGCTGCTTGATTATGTTCGGTTGGTTGAAAAAGATAACCACGTTGGAGAAACCGCTCGAATTTATGGATGGAGCTATGCCTAATAAAAAGAAGGACGCAGATAAGGTTGAAACATCGATCGGTGAAGACATGGACGGTTCGATCGTCTTTCAGCTGCCGATGCCAGAGGATGTCGAGCAGCTAAAAAATATGTCGCCGATAGTTACCAAACAGCCCTATCAGATCGACTACCTGCACTCCTTTGGCCAAGACTCGCCGTTTTTTGCCGGTTTGACCAACAGGCGACTGTTGGGTACACGCTGCAAGAGCTGTGGCTATGGCTATGCCACTCCGAAACTGGCCTGCATGGAGTGCGGTGGAGAGTGCGATTGGGAGGAGCTGCCGGCCGAAGGAAACGTGCACTGCTTTACCGTGTGCTATTTCGGAAGCGAGGAGTTTCTGCCGGAGTGTCCATACCTGCTGGCGCTGATCGAGTTTGAGGGCTTCAATACCCTCATGCTAACGAGAGCGCTGGGGCTGGATCCCGATGAACCGTCGCTCGACTGGGTCGGCATGAAGGTGAAGCCTAAGTTCCGCCGCAAGGCAAAACTGCGCCCGACCGACGTCTATTTCGTGCCTGCATAATCGGCTACGTTCGACTTTGACCATATTTATCGCGCAAGCGCGCTAATCGACCCGCAAACCACCGCATAGGCGGAATCTATATCCCCGTTTTGAGGTATAAAGAAAGCTGTTCCCGAGGTCGATATCTAGGTTGATAGGTAGCTAATTGAAGGTTTTGCGACAGCAATGCCGAATTGAGTTTGCTGCATATCCCATTCACCGAAACGCCCAGAGCCGAGACTGGGCGTTTCTCTTTTCATATTCGATCGTGCAGCACATAGAATCGCTTGGCATTGAAAGTTGCTTGGGAGCCAACTGAGAGCTATATCGAGCAGGCGAACGTCACTCGTCTGATGCGAGCGCACGGGATAGATTCGATCGACGAGCTCAGAAAGCGCTCTGTTGAGGACGTCGAATGGTTTTGGGGCGCGGTTGTTGACGACCTCGGTATTGAGTTCAGCGCTCCGTATTCGAAGGTACTTGACCTGTCCGATGGCGCGCCCTGGGCAAAGTGGTTCGTCGATGGCAAGATCAACCTGACCGTTAACTGCGTTGATCGTCATGCTCGCTCGGAAAAGGCTTCCACGACAGCGCTGATCAGCGAGCGAGAAGACGGCGAGGTCAGCTCGTACACCTATTCAGAGCTATCAGCCGAGGTCGATCGGTTCGCAAACGCTTTGCGGGCAAACGGAATTGGCAAGGGGGATGCGGTAGCTGTATTTATGCCGATGATCGCTGAGGCGGTGATCGCCTTCTACGCGATAGCCAAGATTGGTGCCGTCTACCTGCCGATCTTCTCAGGATTTGCGCCGAGCGCGGTTGCAGTCAGGGTGCGTGACGCCGAGGCAAAGATTCTTATCACTGCGGATGGAAGCCCGAGACGTGGCAAGCAGGTGCCGATGAAGCCAGGCGCCGACGAGGCAGTTGAACAGTGCCCCACAGTTGAGAAGGTCGTGGTCTTTGAGCGAATGGGAATGGACGTTCCGATGAAGGAAGGACGCGACGTGTTCTGGTCGGAGTTTATCTCGGGCCACGACGGTGCGGCGGAGGCCTGCGACACAGAGTCTGAGGATCGCTTCATGCTTGCGTATACCTCTGGAACGACCGGGAATCCGAAGGGTGCAGTTCACGTTCACGGAGGGTTCTTGGTAAAGATCGCATCCGAGGTCGCTTATCAGACGGACCTACACGACGGCGAGACGCTTTACTGGGTAACGGATATGGGCTGGATCATGGGCCCTTGGGAAGTGGTTGGCGGCGGCGCCCTTGGCGTGACCGTTGTCTTGTTTGAAGGTGCGCCCAACTATCCAGACGAAGGCAGAGTCTGGGCGTCGGTCGAAAAGTTTGGCGTAAACGCGCTCGGCATTTCACCTACGCTGATCCGTGGGCTCAAGACTGCAGGAGAAGAACCCATAAAGAAGCATGATATCTCCAGCTTGAGGATACTCGCATCGACCGGCGAGCCGTGGAATCCTGAGCCATACAACTGGCTATCGCAGACGGTGGCCGACGGCAAGGTACCGATCATCAACCTATCTGGCGGTACCGAGGTAGGTGCCTGTTTTCTTTCACCTCACCCGGTAGAGCCGATCAAGGAGTGCTCGCTCGGTGGGGCATCTCTTGGGATGGACATCGATGTATTCGACCCAGAAGGAAACCCGATCGTCGACGAAGTTGGCGAGCTGGTGTGCAAGCAGCCTTGGCCTGGCATGACACGCGGTGTCTGGAAGGACCCGGAGCGCTACATGGAGACTTACTGGTCGTTCTACCCAGGAATCTGGCGGCACGGCGACTGGGCAAAGGTGGACAGCGATGGGGACTGGTTCCTGCTCGGCCGCTCCGACGACGCGATAAACGTCGCTGGAAAGCGTCTGGGACCTGCGGAGGTCGAGTCGGTGCTCATATCGCATGAAGATGTGATCGAGTCCGCTGTTGTTGGAGTTCCAGACGAGACGAAGGGCGAGGCGATCTGGTGTTTCTGCGTTATCAAGGACGGGGGAGGGGAGGAGCTCTCTGAGGAGCTGCGTAGCATGGTCGCAGACGAGCTCGGCAAGCCATTCAAGCCTTCAAGAGTCGTCTTTGTTGAGGCGCTGCCCAAGACCAGGTCGGCCAAGATTCTGCGCCGGTCAGTCAGGGCCGTTGCGTTGGGCGACGATCCGGGCGATCTATCGTCGGCCGAGAATCCACAGGCCCTGGATTCGATCAAGTCGGCACTTTCGTAACAATTCCGAGCCCCCGTTGTCACTCTAAGCAGCGCCGCTGTCACTCTGAGCCGTAGGCGAAGAGTCCGGCCAGACTCTTCGCTCCGCTCAGGGTGACAAGGTTTGGGATCTTTAAGCGACCGACTGATCTAGCCTGATGGCGATCTGTTCAGTGAAATCCGCACTTCTTTCTAGCGCAGCTGGATCTATGTTTTCGGGCGTGTCCGTTAGCTGGTGGTAGTTTGGCAGAACTCCCTCATCGAGTGACACGACTGTGATCGCCGGATAGCCTGCGAGTAAAGGCACCAGCCCATCACTGCCGACCCTGAATTTAAAGGGACGTGCGTGAAATTGCTCATCTTCCTCGCTGTCTGATTCGACTATCGAATCGCAGATATCAACCAGGCGGCTGTCAAAATCGAACATGAAGATGAACCCCTCCTTGGTTGCGTAGTGCGGGGTGCCGTATCCGAGGGTATCGATGTTAAGAAAGTAGGTGGAGTCCGTATCGAGTTCCGAGTCATGTGTCCTGATCCACTCGCGGATGCCCAACATCATGCCCTCTTCGGCACCTGGAAATAGCACAGAGACGTTCAGATTTTTTAGCTCCGACTCCTCAAAGCGTTTTAAAAGCTCCAGTCCGACAGCGACCCCGGATGCGTTGTCATTTGCACCTGGAGCAGGATCGGCGAGTGCAGTATCGATCTGGAGGGGTATAGAGATCAGAAGCACCATCGTGAAGGCAAACTGGACTGCAGTGAGCAAGGTCGACTCAACACCGACGGTTCGCAGTGCGGCAAGTGCAAGCACCACGACCATGCTGCCGAAGATAGGTGCAAACGGCGCAAGGCTGGTATTGAAACGACGCGCGAAAAACTTTGCGATCCTTCCCGACCCCATACGGAAAACCATTCCGGCGCGACCGGAGTCGTGATGGGCGCACAGCACCAGAGTCGCACTCGTACCGGGTTTCTTCTGCCCCGAAAATACATTCTGAGAGGCACGGGTTGGCATCAGCCGTCTCACCAGGTAGAAACGGGTCGTGAGATCGCCAAAAGTACTTATCAAGGTGAAAAGAAGTATGACGACACCGATAGGCGCCGAGTAGACCGAAACAACACTGCCGATGATCGCGAGCGCCGCATGGATCGCGTGCACAATGCCAAAGTCAGGCCGAATCCTGATCGGCTCGACATCTACGTCCCTACCCATCACACGTAACCGTTCAGCCAGGTAGTTTGCGGTCTCTCGCTCGGAGTTCGTGCCTGGCCACCTGCCCCCAAACCGACAGATGCCACGCACCGTCTCCATCATCTGGGATTTATTGTCTGCCATGTTCAAGTGCCCGGGGAGGGAGTCGAACCCACACACCCTTTCGGGCAGAGGATTTTGAGTCCTCCGCGTCTACCGTTCCGCCACCCGGGCTTCGCAGCAGTATAAAACGTTAGCGAGTAAGCGTTCAGCACGTATCGTCTCATTATCGTTTCCCCTCTCCGACCGATGTACACGCCATCGGTCGGTATGAGTAACAACCAGATCAGCCGAATAACTTGGGGATTCGCTTAGCTCCGAACACGCTCATCCCCAGATTTCATCGATACAGGGGAGCTGTAATCAGTTACGTCAGCGACCCTCTACCCCTTAATAAGCGGATCCGTCAAGCTTCAACTTCAACGTTCCACTCCTGTTTTAAACCACGTAGACCAAATGCGATAAGAAGAAGCTGCAGTGGGATGATGGAGAGCGTAAATATGCCGAGTAGGGTTTCCGGTAGAAGCGGCGTGTCGAACCCGCTCTTGTCTCTAGTAAACCATTCTGGTGCCGCAACTGCCGCGAAGATGATCAAAATAAGCGAGAGCGCGATCGCCATTGCTAACGTGCCGCGGCTCCAACCGGCGACCAGCACGGCGAAAAGCACGTAAATCGCAATATATATGACCTGCACCAGATTCATTCCTGCGAGCACGTTCCAACCAGCGAATGTCACAACTGCCATCACGGCGGCGGAGGCCAGCAGTATCAACACAATGATCGCTCGAGTCTGTTTGGACTCCGGCAGCTCTCTATTTGGATGATGTAGTTCGCGTTGCTCGTTCGCCATATTCATCTATAAGTCTAGAATCTATTTAGACGGTATGCACGCATAGATGGATAAGCGGGCGTGGTGGAACTGGTAGACACGCCAGGTTTAGGACCTGGTGGGAGTGATCCCTTGGAGGTTCGAGTCCTCTCGCCCGCACTGGTTGAGCGGTAACCGTTGCGATCTACGGTACCCACCGCATACACTGGTATACATTGAAGTGCCGTCAAGCATTCGTCTGACGGTCGAAGTAGAAGGGGCAGTGGCTCAATTGGATAGAGCACCGGTCTCCAAAACCGGGGGTTCCAGGTTCGAGTCCTGGCTGCCCCGTCAGGGCCTAGTCCTCCCGCGACGAGCTCCCTTTGCTATGGAAGGTATGGAAGGTCGTTCCGGTACATGTATTTGCTATCGCCATAGTTGCTCTTCGCAGCCTTACCACTTATAATCTTTTTCTTCTTTTTAGTCGGTGATGGCGGCAACTGCCACACTTTTTTATTGGACGCCGGCGGGCAATCTGAGTCGATATTGATCAGTGGCCCGGTCGCGCTGTGGGTCAGTGTAGTGTGGTGGGCCGTGAACTCGGCCGTCGGCATATATACAGGGCCGTTATACGCAACGCATATTATCGCGGCGCTGGGTGTTGTTATAAAGGCTGAGAACGACATGCTCAGCTCAGTCAACGGAAGCTGTGGAAGCTCCTCGACGACGACTGTGGGCTTGGCCTTACCGTCTGAGACGACTTCCTTGATCGTGAGGTCTACGCTTATCTGTGCAGCTCCAGTAACGAAAAGGCGTGCATTCGTCTCTCCACCTGCACCACCGGGCAGCTTGTAGATATCGCCGGTTAGCGGAGATCCAGGCGGCAGAATCGACGACATGTACTCTGCGGTCCCGATCTTCGACTCTTGTGGGCACGGATCGCCGGTCGGCCACGCATCGGCGATCGATAATGAGCAGCTCTGCTTTCCGCTGAGGTCGTTGAGCTTGAAGCTGCTCGGCAGCTGCGCGGTTACGTTCTTTATATGTGCCTGACCCGCCGTCTGGTAGATCGAAAGCTTCGATGATTGAGACGAGTTCGGTGTGACGTTTTTATTGCTACCGAAACTCCAAGCGAAGCTCGGGGAGAAGCTTTGGTCGTTGCACCCGAAAACAAAGGGCTGATACGAAATCTCGGAATAGAGTGCGCTCCATTCAACACCGAACAGAACATTGAACCAATTCGTCTCATTGCATTGTGTCGGATTTGTAATTATTCCATCGTACGAGAACTCAAAAGTCCGTATATTGAGCTGAGTGGGTAGAGGGGTGTTAATACTCAAGCGGTAGTCGTCTTCGTGGTCTAGCTTGACGTCGGTCTCTAAGTTAAAGGACTGCCCCGAAGTTATCTGCTCTGCCGGAAAGACAATGTAGAGCCTCGCCAGCTTGCCTGGCTCGCCTGCGTCGTCTGCCGCATCGGCAACGTAGATATTCCCCTCCAACTTGAGGAATTTCAGGTCACTGAACAACCTGGAGGTTGTCTTCAGTGTTCCTATCTTTGACCCGGGGGGACAGTCATCTGCTTCTGCCAGGTCCTTGCTACACGTTGTATTCGTACTGTTTACTTCTGCAACCATTCCCTTGGGCAGCCTCAACTCATAGCTGTCAACAAACTCGTCGTTTCCAAACCAAGGGTCGCGTTGTGAATAAAAAGATCTATCTACGTTGCTATCACCTGCCCTGATTACTGTCTTGGGTGGCTGCACTCTCAAGCTCTGCGGTAGATAAGTGAACGTTGGGGCCTCTGTTGGTGGCGGGACGCTCTCGCAAGCTTTCCTCGTACGGACCTTTTTCTTACCGATCCCAAGTGAGTCGGTCGACGATTTACTCTCCACGGTATTCGAGTACGTGTCAAACGTAGCTTCGAGCTCGTAGATACCGCACTTGTGCGGGTTCTTGACCAGATCGTCCTGAGCAGAGATCTCCATCTTGTCGATCGGAAGCTGTACTTGCGATTTGATCTCTAAGACCGGCCGCAACTCACCATCCAGCATGACAGAAGCGTCGAACGGCACCTCTATGTTCGAGTTGCCAACCTTGCCGTACAGTGTTGCGCTTGCTTTTAGCGGCTGAGCTTTCGAGATAGCTTCATCGATATCGCAGCCTGTAGCGCTATCGCAGATATCGAGCTTGATAGGTCCGACGAGCGGCTGACTGCCAGTAACCGGCGACCATGCCTTCAGCCAACCTATGACCCCATTGTTGCTGTGCACACTCCTATTGCTGTTGTACTTAAAGTGCTTGGGGAAGGGGACGCGCATCGTCTCAATCTGACCTTCGTTTGCGCCCTGTGTCGAGGTGACCTTGTTGATCCCACTGCCACCGGCTATGTTGTTGTTCAACGCCCAACCCACTTCCGGCTCGAACTTAGGCTTGGATGAGTTGCAGCCTTTTGCCGTCATCGGGCCAGTTCTCTGCTCAACATCTCCATTAACAAACATCTGCACGATAAGCTCGCCTGGCTCGCAGTGCGATGGGTTATGCAGCAGGGCATTACCCGTCTTCGGTTGTTTACCCTTGAACTTTATGTGTGCAGCGCTGAGGTCGAGCCCCTCAAGCTCGCTGAAATTGCCGTATGGTATTACTTCGTCAATATCAGTAACCCAACTGTCGAGTGAGCTTGGAATGTCGGTTATCTCGATCTTTAGCTTGTAGCCTGTCTCTTTATTGAAGTAGATGTTCGCGGGGACAGCTTCCGAAGCACCTGTAGTAGGTAAAATTAGTACAAAATAGAGTTTCTGAGCCGCCTTTGGATCATCCGTATTACTTGCTTGATAAATGTATCCATCGATAAAGCTTTCGGCCGAACTAAACTTGCTATCGAACCAGAATTTGAAGCTGCCAACTTCGCTGCCGTCGGGACACTGATTGCTCTGGGCTTGGTAGGCACCGCACTCGACTTCGACGGCGTTTGGGTCATACGTCAGCCCTTCAGACGCGAGTGCGTGAATCTCGGTCACCGGTCCGGTCTGGTTTTCTGGTCGAGAGATTTTGTATAAGAGATCGTTGTTTCCTGCCGGTGATAGGCTAGTTTGGTTCGTTTTAAGGGTGAAATCGTTACCGGACTCTGCGCATCCCTGGTCTATTTTCCATAGTGAAAGCGAAGTGCTACGAATATTATCGCTGGTAATAAACTGAGCTCTCGACGAGTACTGGCCGCACTCGTCGGGAGTAAGAACGACCGGCTCAGTGATGTTTATGACGAAGCCGTCGAAAGGTGAGTCGGTGGGTATGTTGTATAGGTCCAGATATATTCCTTCGGGGCCAGCACCGCCTTCCGGTGGATCAAGAAAGAAACCAGGCGGCATAGGTCCGGTACCTACGTCGGTCTTGACTCCGTTGTCTTCATCAGGTTGACAAAGCCCAGATCCATTGAACTCAATATCTGCACTCAATATCTCGCCCACGTCGCCATCTGGGCCCAGCGCCTCCATGAGTGCAAAGAAGTCAGGGAATTTTTTGATGAGCAGGATGATGTCTCCGATAGGGTCGCTCGTGCAGTACCAGGGAGACTTTACTCTTAAAGTTCCAAGTTGGAACTCGGCAAACTCTTCAACATCGGGGTCGACGTTTGGATCGATGACCAGATCAAGTATCTCTTCTTGTAGGAAGTAGTCCTTATTGAACGAAACCTCAGTAGGGAGCCAGATCTTTACTCTTTTTAGGTCGTTGAAGCCCCAGCTGTCCTCCGTTTGATTGATGTCGATATTCAAGCCGGAAGGTGAAGCGGTCGTGTGATTCTGCACGCTGGTATCGTCGGCATTCAGGTACTTGACAGAGAGTGTGGGCCATTCGGTGTCCCCGCCCCACGGGCTGTCGTAGGCGGCAAAGGTTGTGGTTGACAGAGCTAAAAGTAGAAAAGCGGTAATCGCGAACGTCTTTAATGCCGGCATCTTCATATATCCCTCCACGGATCCGTTGAAACTATGTTCTATGTGCGCAACCGATGAGGAGACGTGCAATTACGAAACAAATTTCTGCAATGCTGTCTTTCCTCCATCGATCCAGGGTGATCCGTGGGCCAGCAGTAAGTGGTCGAAGTCGAGTGTAAGCAACTTCTTGTAGGCGGTATTCAGCCCCTTTTTGACAACTCCCGGATCGTCGCCCATAAGGAAATCGGGGACAAAACGAAGCGACCCGTCTTGGAAGCGAATCACTCCGTCGGCAACTGCGAGTACACCTTTTGATTTTGGAATGTACAGTGCCGTCTCGTCTGGGCAGATAGCACCAACCTCGTGTGCAACGATCCCTCATTTTCACCTGACAATAAATGGATTGCATACAGCCGCGAGGGTCCTGGAAGCAAGTATGGCGATATATTCAAGGTTCCCGCTTCCGGCGGCAGACCCGAACGGGTAACGAACAGCACCGGTAATGACGGCGCTCCATCGTGGTCACCGGACGGAAGTCGAATAACTTTTGAGTTACGAGAACTTGCAAGGGACCGACTAAACAGCAAAGCCGATATCTGGGTTATTGATTCGAAGTAGCTGCCGCCGAAGAGCGGGCATCATGGATTGTGGCGATTAGAACGCGGTCATCTTTTGTGTCGTAAACATAGACAATCAAGAGCCACCGCCATGGGCCTAGGATAAAGCGGAAGTCACTCCATCGTCCTTCGAGTTTACTGCCGATACATGGAAACTTCTCCAGAATACGCAACGATTGCTTGACACGCTCACGTGTGGTATCTGGAAGGCTTAGGGTAACAATAAGCCGATCGAGATCCTCGACAGCTACAGCGCTCAGATCTACGCGCGCCACTAGAGATCATCCAGCGATACCGTGTCACCCTGCTGCGCAGTATCAAGGCCAAGCTGGGCACGCTCATATGACCCGGGAATTCCATCGAGCAGTGCCGCCACATTACGAGCATCAGGGTTGGCATCTTCAAGCGCAGCGAGCAGTAGTGAGCGTGCCAGGGTGCCCTTCTGGACATGAGCACTTTCCGCGAGCCTTGAAAGCAAAGCGGCATGCTCTTCGTCAAGCGTGACGTTGAGGCGGTAGCTGGAAGTCATTCTATAACCATTCTACACGAAACGATGTAAACAGTGTAACTATTTTTATATAAGTTACGGTAACTGTTCACCACCGGAAATCATCGATGGAATCTGGGGTTGAGCGTGTACTGAACTTAACTTCTATTTCACGCTGTAGGTGTAATACCGCGGATCGCCCGGGGTCAACTCCTTCATCTCGACACCGTGGATCTCGTGATCGAATCCGGGGAAGCGTAGGTCGAAGTTCTGAAGCATTATCAGGAAATCGAGGATGCTGTCCTTGCTTGAGTCGGCCCGCTCTCCAGGCATCAAGATGGGGATCCCGGGTGGGTACGGGACGAGCATTACAGCGGCCGTCCGGCCGTCCATATCCTCAACAGCAACCTCTTCCACCTCGCCTTTAACCAGCTTGGCATAGGCGTCTGCGGGGGTCATCTCTGGAACTGGCAGATCTGCAAAGACGTTGACGAGCACGTTGCTGATGTCAGCGTCTTTTAAGAACTCGTGCATGTTGGCGCAGAACTGCTGGAGTGACTCACCCTTGTAGGAATTGGGGTAATCGTTTACGAGGTCTGGGAACACCTCTTCCAACGGCGCATCTTCGTCGTAGAACTTTTTGAAGGCGAGTAGCTCAGTAACGAGCGTTCCCCACTTACCCTTGGTTATCCCCATCGAAAACAGAACAAGGAACGAGTAGACGTTCGTCTTCTCAACGACGATGCCCTTTGTGTTTAAGAAGCTTGAGATGATCGCCGCGGGGATTCCCCAATCGCCTAGCTTTCCGTCAAGCTCCATCCCTGGGGTACTGATTGTTACCTTGATCGGGTCGAGCATGCACCATCCGTCATTAAGGCCTTTGAATCCGTGCCAGTCGTCGTCGGGGTCCAGTGTCCAGCTTCCTGGCTCAGTTTCCAGGGTTGAACTCGGTGCATCGGAGAAGCTAACGTCTTTGCTTCCCCTTGATTCCGGGACCTGACTAGGCTGCCAGACATCAAACCACCAGGACTTCTCGCCGCCACCTTCTTCTGCCAGCTCGTCCGCGATCTTGAGCATCTGCTTGCGGAAGACGACTGCCTCACCTATCGGGTCGTCGGTTAGATGCCTACCGCCCTCGCCCTCCATCATCTTGGTCGCGACATCTAATGAGGCGATGATGCTGTACTGCGGTGATGTTGATGTATGCATCATGAATGCCTCGTTGAAGTGGTCGAAACCAACCGGCGCGCGGCCTTGCTTAACATGAACCATTGAGCCCTGCGAGAGTGCTGCAAGTAGCTTGTGGGTCGACTGTGTGGCGAACACCGTTGGTCCATCTGTTCCGGCTGAACCTGGATACATTCCGTGCCGGCCGTTGTATATCGGGTTGAAGGCGGCATAGCCGAACCAGGCCTCGTCGAAGTGGACACGGTCCACGCTCTGGCCAAGTGGATCCATGATTCCGTCGACGTCGTAGCAGAGGCCG
>SDBV01006430.1_pt1 | contig 16287 bp, 17 predicted proteins | sample 2277081 | NCBI WGS metagenome assembly SDBV01 (sample SAMN10402039, study PRJNA504765) | marine sediment metagenome | isolation source: marine sediment core GS10_PC15, 223 cmbsf | place: Arctic Ocean: Southern Knipovich Ridge | collected 2010
CGACACTGCTCCGTGCTTTAGTCCTGGCGGTTGAACAACAAGGGTTCCCTCGTCAGCTTCTATCACTCCTACATCCTCAAAATAGATCTTCATCTTTCCCTTAACTATATAGCCGATTTCCAGGGTAGGGTGAGCGTGTACAACATATCCCCCTTCTTTAACTATCTCCTTCTCTACAGGGAATTTCTTCAGGGTGACGCTGAAGGGGAGTCCATCCGCCTTGGACACGAGGGTTTTTCCGAAGACTCCAGACTTCCCCCAGGCTTCTTTCCATTCCATATCCTTCTCTGCTACCCTTAGTGGCTTAACCCCCTCCAAATAATCCATTATAATTTCGTCTCGAGTTGGGCTCATAGTTACCTCCTTTAGAAATTTTCACCGGGGCCATTACGGACCCCTTTACAGAAACTGACTCGAGGTTTTCCCTCATCCGGTTCTTCAGGTGAACCTCCCTTAAATTGTCGAGTTCGGGCTACAGCGCTAAGCATTTCTCTATCAAGAGTTATTAAAATCCCATCGACCCTTGGGACATAGTTTTCAAGGATAAGAATCATGCAGCGGTGGACCTGCCCATTCTGGGTATGGCATACCTTTTTCTAACTCATCGGCCACGTATTTTAGTCCCAGCTCTTCCAGCCTGGCTCTGGTTGGGATGGCGGTGGCTATATCCCAGCCTCTTAGCTTAAAATAGTTATCAAACATCTCGTCCCATTGCTCCCGGGTCACTATGGAGCCCTTCTTTGGCCCATCTGCTATCGGTTCGTTAGCCAGCCGCCACGGCGGGTAGTAATGTTTCCGGCTAATCCCCTCCCTGACACCGAATGCCTGTTCAATGTTGTATATTCTTTCTCCGATTTTCATTAGTTCTTTGCCCGTCCACTCAAGTCCGGTAGCGGCGGATAAGATACTGGCTACTTCCTCCGCCTCAAGGGGGTCTTTCATGGTGAAATGCGTCATTCGGTTAAATTTACAGCGTGTCAACGAATCGGCCAGTGCACTCACATGTTCGGCGAATATAGTAACGATATGCTTACCATAGGTAGTGGTCTTATCGGCAATAGCGGGGTCACCAAAGTATTTCTGGCAAAGCTCAGGGGTGATAAGGAAAGAGACATCCCCTCTAAGATGGTCAAAGCCCCTTGTCGAGGTCAGCATATATAGGCGATGACAACCATCCCTGACGTCTAATTGATGGGAAAGTCCCCTGGAACTCATATCATATTTTTCGGTCCCTTTCCCTATTATGCGAGCCGCATTAGGGGTGCCTTCGGCAAGGATGTTACCCAATCCCTGTCTCATGGCTATCTTATGTAGCATGGCTTCTATGGCTTCAACGGAACCCCATTTTAGTTCAATGCCATCGGTGTCTTTCCTGGTGATTATTCCCCTCTCGTATAGTTCGGTGGCAAATCCGATACTATCACCGGTGCAAATGCTATCCAGACCGTATTGGGAAGCAAGGGTAACCATCGCCAGTGCTGTCCCCATGTCCGCCTGTCCTAGCTGGGTTGCTAGACCTTTGAAGGAATCAAGCTCAACTCCGGCCCCTCTTGTCCCAGCATACTCACCTAATCTGACGTCATAAAATTTGCTACAATGAATTGGACAGGCGGAGCACCCTTTTAGCCTGGCGGCATACTGGTCGAGAAAGCGTTCGTGGTAATGTACATCACAACCCGGTGGTGGTAGGTGTGACTGAAAGTTCTTGGTCGGATGGTCGAACCCGTATGCAAGCTCATAAACGCCGCTAGTCCCATAAAGGGCAAAGAATTCATAATCTGGGTCTGTCATGGTTGTTTCTATATCCCTCTTTGCCAGTCTCTTGAATTCTTCCGGGTTGGCTATTCTGATTCCCTTAGTGCCTCGAACTGCAACGGCTTTGAGATTCTTTGAGCCCATCACGGCTCCCATACCAGTCCTGCCGGCAGCCCTACCATAGTCACAAATGACACAAGCTGTTCTTACCAGATGCTCGCCAGCTTGCCCGATGCAGGATACCTTAACCCCGTCATCGCCGAGGTCTTTCTTGATGGTGTCGGTCGTCTCCCAGGTGTTTTTGCCCCAGAGGTGGCTGGCATCTTTGAGCTCAACATGGTCATCAAGTATCCACAGGTAAACTGGTCTGTCAGCCCTTCCGGTGAAGATTATCTGGTCGTATCCGGCATATTTTACTTGAGCGGCAAAATGTCCGCCGGAGCTTGAATCTCCAAGGTGATTTGTAAACGGAGATTTGGCACTGATGTTATATCTACAAGATGATGAAAACAGGGTTCCTGTCAGCGGACCAAAGCCAAAACAGAGAACATTTTCCGGACCCAGCGGGTCTATTCCCGGCTTGATACTCTCCCAGAGAACTTTCATATTGAACCCACGTCCGCCGAGCCAGGTTTTGGCCATCTCTTCGCCTAAAGGTTCCTTGGTGATTTCTCCATTCGTTAGGTTGACATTGAGTATTGTGCCACCATAACCGTTCCATTCCCGCATTTTTAACCCCCCCTATTTCTTGACATATCTCAATACTTTTGGCGGACACCATTCTACACACAGAGGCTTCCCACCACACAAGTCGCACTTTATTACTTTATCCATCCCCTCATGATAGGCCATAGCGTCATACGGGCATGCCTCAACACATTCCTCACACGCAGTGCAGAGCTCGTAGTTTATTATTACGGCTCCAGTATCAGGGTCCCTTGTCAGAGCACCGTCTATCGGACACACTGCCATGCAAGGGGCTAATCCAGGGCATTGCGCACAGACTACCCTCTCATACGGCGCTGGCACCTCAGATTTAAACCACTCGCTTTCCTGTCTCTTTATCCATATCCGCGACAACGCTGGACTGCACATACCCTCATGGTCGAGAGAACAGATTAACTCGCAGATACCGCATCCAGTACACTTGCCACTAACTCGTGGGGCTTTTACCGTTACCGTATCTTCTTCAAAGGGCTCTACCACCCATCTGGCTTCAACCGGTGGGAGCTGTTTGAGGAATTCGCTTCTTTCCATCATCTTCTCCTTGAACTCTGAACTAGTATAGTGCGGCGCAAAAGTCGGTAGCATAACGAACTTTCTGTAATAAAGTGTGCCAATTATACTTTTGGTGACAAAGGTTTCTCCAAGACCAAGTTCTCCTTTGGCATATTGGGTGACCATTCTGGCACTTATTCCTGTCCCGCCATGGTTCCCGGCCTATATTTCCAACGCCGCCAGCTTTCTTACACCTCTCGTTCCCCACCTCCCGTTCCCCACCTCTGAAAGCTTAGAATAGGGGGTATGGGTTTGTCAAAGGTGAGAACCCAGTGCCTATGTCCTATCTTCAAATCATACCTGCGGAGCTATTCAATAGGGTTCAAGCTAGGCTATCTGCGAACAAACGTAAGAATAAGAGGTCGTCTAAGAAAACTTATATGCTCATGCGACCTGTAGTGGATAACTTCGAGGACAACACCTATGAGCTATTATTAGACCGCTTTGAAAGGGCTAAAGGTGATAGGGAGAAGCAAATACGCTAGGGATAAAGAAGAAATTGAGCGATGTAAGCTGGAAAGGCAAGGGCTACTCACCATTATTCGTGAGAGATGGGCTACTGAAGCTGAAGCCGAAATGCAGTTCAAGGTGATTAAGGAAAAGCAAGAATACTGGGAACAAGAGATGGTAAAGCTAGGAGCATTAGAAGTTAACACTGATACTCTTTGGGATAGCTTCTGGCCCTCAATTCAGGGAAATAGAGCGCATGTTTAACTGAGGCTTCAATCCAACCCCTGAACAGAAAAAGGAAATCCTCAACCTTTTACTGGAAGGGTTTATCCTGTATAATAACGGCAAGATATAACTCAGGTTTAAGCTACCGATGAACGAGAGGCAGATAGCTAAAGTTGTTGCAACCCTATCACACAACAATTTAGCGTAGAATTTACCAGCTATTTATGAAAGGTGCGGTATGAAAGTCCAAAGATGCAAGGGAACCCAGGACTTATCCCCTCAGGAGATGGTGGGGTTTCGCCTCATTGAGGGAGTGTTTAGAGACTGCTGCCTTAAGTGTGGTTATGAGGAGGTTAGAACCCCAACCCTGGAGTATCTTTACCTGTTCACCTCAACGGGGACACTTACGCCCGGTATGTTAGGCAAAGTATATTCCTTCCTTGATTGGGATGGCTGGAGTGGGGAGAGGGTAGTCCTGAGACCAGATGGCACTATTCCAGTTGCCCGGCTTTATATTGATAGTATGTCGGGAAAGAAGTTAGCTAAACTCTTTTATGTAGCTAATGTCTTTATTTTTGAGGCGACGGGGATGAAGACGAGGGAGAGGTGGCAGTGTGGGGTGGAACTTATTGGAGTGAGCTCTCCTGCTGCTGATGTGGAGTTGTTAACATTGGCTTTAGAGGTTTTGCAGAAGTTGGGGCTTGACGGCATTGAACTGAGGCTATCACACATTGGCTTAATAAAGGCGTTGCTTCAGAAGCTTGGGATAAGTCATGACCAGCAGACCAGAGTATTTGACCAGATTCTGGACGGGGATAGGGAAGCACTGGCAAGAATAAAACCGGCAAGCCCTGAGCTAGGGGAGGCTTTGTCCCTTTTGCTCGACCTGAAAGGAAAGTCATCCGGGTTCCTGAGAAACTTACAGGCACTATTGAATGACAATCTGCCTGAGCTTAAGCCTCATATTGATAACTTTATAAATGTCGTTGACCTTCTCGAAGCGCTAGGTTGTAATTACCAGATTGATATAGCTTCAGGAAGGGGCTTTGAGTATTATACGGGAGTGCTTTTCCAGTTTTTTAAGGAGGAAGAGAAAATAGGTGGTGGGGGAAGATATGATGCTCTGATTCCACTAATGGGTGGCGGGAGCATTCCAGCTTCAGGCTTCGCCCTTTATTTTGACCGTCTGATGGCTCTGGTGAAACCGGAGTCTCTGGCCAGTCCGGAAAGAATTTTGATTAGGGCTGAAGCTGGTGAAGTAGAAACGTCGCAGGGCGCCAACATTGCCAGACGCCTTCGTGAAGCTGGATATATTACTGAACTCGATTTAGGTAGTCAGGAGCTAGTTGACTTTAGATGGATACTTGATATCAGTAAAGGACCTCTATTTGTTTTGACTGACCAGGTTAAACAGAAAAGATTTGAGCTTGAAAATACTAACGAAGTTTTGGCGAAGTTGGGAGAGGAAGGTGCCGATAAAGATAGCGCTGCCTAAAGGTCACCTTTTGAAGGAAACGGCTACCTTACTTCGTAGAGCCGGCTGGGGACTTAGTGGCTACCATCAACAGACACGTTTTTACCACCTTAAATCCCGCCGGTTTCCTCATCTCCGAGCTAAGGTGTTCCATGAGAAGGATATCCCGATTCAGGTGGCAGTAGGAAATTATGATTTAGGGATTTGTAGGCTGGATTGGGTTGAAGAGCTTTTGGTTAAATACCCCAGTAGTGCCGTAGTTAAGGTCAAAAATCTGGGCTATGGGGAAGGTGCTTTATATATGGCGGCTAGCCGGTCGGCAGGGATAGCTACCGTGGAGGAATTAGTGGTGAAGCCAGGCATTATCCGCCTGGCCAGTGAGTATCCTAACCTGGCTGAGTCTTTTGCCCTGAAAAATCGGCTGAGGCGCTTTAGCATCTTTCCCCTGTGGGGAGCCGCCGAGGTCTACCCACCAGAAAGTGCTGATTTAGCGTTAATCTCGGTAAAGACAGAGGGAGAGCTTTTTAGTTTTGGTCTGGTGCCGATAAGCAAGGTACTTGGTTATCGGGCTTGCCTGATAGCTAATGCCAGCAGTTGGGTAAGTAAGGACCTGAGTGAGGTGCTGGCTTCTATTGAGGATGGAGCAGTTACGGAGGAGTCGCCTTTTTTATCAGATACGGTCAGGGTTCCGGGGCTAGCTGGTGAGCATGCCAAGGCAGACGAAGGCGTAGTTTGGTTAGCCTTACCTGACGGACATCAACAAATGCCTGCCCTTCGTCTACTCAGTAAAGCTGGTATTCAGATTGATGGTAACTCAGGCAATCGCCGACCAGCGATTAATCTGGATGGAGTTAGGGTTAAGGTGATTAGACCCCAGGATATGCCGTTGCAGGTAGCTAATGGAAACTTTGACCTGGCTATTACTGGTAGAGATTGGTTACTTGAGCATCTCTATCAGTTTCCGTCAAGCCCGGTGACTGAGCTTCTGAACCTCAAGCTGGGGAAAGTCAGGATAGTTGCTGTAGTCAGCAAGGATTTACCTGTGGACGATATCCCTGGCTTGAGACAACTAAACGCTGAGCGACTAGTACCATTCAGGGTAGCCTCAGAATATGTGAATGTCGCTGATAAGTACGCCCGGGATAATCACCTGGGACCGTATCGAGTGATTCCTACCTGGGGAGCTACTGAAGCCTTTGTGCCCGAAGATGCTGACCTGCTGATTGAGAATACCCAGACCGGGCGAACCATAGCCCGACATAACCTTAAGATTATTGACATCCTTTTTGAATCAACCGCTTGTCTCATTGGTAGGGCTGACCGTAATTCAATCAAGTGTAAAAGGATAGAGTCAATCATTGAGATGCTGCAAGCTGCGGGAGAGGACGTCTAAACTATAGACGTCCTCTAGGGAGTTTGAATTGGAAATTATTGAAGGTTTTCAGCCGGCGAAATCAGCGTTGACCAGGCGCCCCCTGGCTGAGCTTTATTCTGTTTCACCAGCAGTGAAACAAAGACTCAAGGAGATGTTTGCCACCGAAGACCTAGAGCAAGCGGTGAGGCAGATTATTGATGAAGTCCGCTGCAGAGGCGATGCTGCCCTTTTGGATTACACTTTGCAGATTGATGAAGTAAAACTTACTTCGCTGGAGATAAGTAGAGAGCAGATAAGCAGTGCCTATCGGGAAGTGAATCAAGAACTGCTGTCAGCACTCAAGTTGGCTGCCGAACGAATACGTGACTTTCACAGTGCACAAAAAGGCAACCTTTGCCGTGAGTTTACTGGACTGGGCTTGGGTCAGCTAATACGTCCGCTAGAGCGTGTTGGCGTTTACGTTCCCGGCGGTACTGCCTCTTATCCATCAACCGTATTGATGACGGCTATCCCGGCTAAGGTTGCTGGAGTTAAAGAGATTATTTTGGTGACACCACCGAGGACAAATGGAGCGGTTCCCTCAGCAGCGCTGGTGGCGGCTGATATGGCTGGAGTTGACCGTATTTTTGGCGTTGGTGGTGCTCAGGCAATCGCTGCCTTAGCCTTTGGTACCGAATCCATCCCTGGGGTGGACAAGATTTGCGGGCCGGGTAATATCTTTGTCGTCATGGCGAAGAAGCTGGTATATGGAGTAGTGGCTATTGATGGACTTCAGGGACCAAGCGAGGTTTTAATTATAGCTGATGAAACGGCTCACCCTAGCTACTGTGCTGCCGACCTTATAGCTCAGGCGGAACATGACCCACTAGCTTCAGCTATTTTGATAACTACTTCGCACCGATTAGCCAACGAGGTTGCTAAAGAAGTTGAGCAACAGTTAAAGGGTTTGGAGCGTCGAGCTATAGCTGCCGAATCTTTAGAAAATAGGAGCCTAATAGTGGTCGTTTCTAGTGTGGACGAGGCTCTAGAACTGGCTAACCTTTATGCTCCGGAGCACCTTTCCCTGATGGTGGACAAGGCCGATGCTTACATTGATAAGGTGGTCAATGCTGGGTGTCTATTTGTGGGTGAGAACTCCCCGGTGGTGCTGGGTGATTATGTGGCTGGACCAAGCCATGTTTTACCTACCGGGGGCACAGCCCGATTTAGTTCACCGCTTAACATAACCGATTTTACTAAATTTATCAACCTGGTTAGTCTAGATGAGGCAAGTTTAGGTAAACTGGGCCAAGCTGCTTTAGCCATTGCCCGAGCTGAAGGGTTTGAAGCTCATGCCCGGGCAATAGAAGAGCGGCTAAGGATTGATTAATAACATGATTTAGGATACTTTCATCGTTTATTTAGCTGCTTTTATAGCTAACTCCTTTACCCTCCACCCGTTTTTAGCAAAAGTTACCTCTGTTTGGCTACTCATAGCACAGGCTGCACTTCACCCCTAAAGCTAAGATCGATTTTGGCTTAGCATAATATCTTACATTTGCCATGTTTTAGCCGGTGGGTTTTGCTCAAGTATAATAGCTTTGAGGTTAGTTGGCTATGGTTACAATGGAATTTCCCCGAGGAATTTTTGAAAAAGTTGCCAAACAATGCTAGTGGAAAGACTTGACAATTACGTAACTGTATGTTATGCTATTGCCAAAGCACTTTAGTCAGAGGTGAAAAATTCTCATGACGAGGGTTGGCTCATTTCAAATCGGCAAGCTAGCGAAAAAAGCTGGGGTCAGCATCCGGACAGTGCGCTACTATGAAGAACTGGGCCTGCTGCACCCATCGGGTCGGACGCCGGGAGGGTTGCGCCTTTACAGCGATGGTGATGTTGCTAGACTGCGCTTTATCCGGCGGCTGAGAATGCTTCGGCTAGGCTTAGACGAGATAAAGCTGGCACTGTGTCTGGAGCAACCTCCACAGAGTCGACAGGAAAGGGTGGAGCGTACCCTGCAGATTTTGCTGTTGGAACAAAGTCGTGCAGCGAAACAGATGACTGTGTTGAAGCAACTCAAAGAGGAGGTAAAGGATGCTATAGGCAATGTAAGGAAATGCACGACATGCACTGTCGAAGAATGCCCTGAAAGCTGCCCCCGCCTGCTTTACCTGCTTTGAAAAGACCATAGTGGCCTTAAGGACATCAAATCTAAAGATAAGCGTAAGACTCAGAGAAAGGAGAACGAAATGTCCAAAGTGTTGATAATCTATCATACTTTTACTGGCAAGACAAAAATACTGGCGGAGGCTGCGGCAGAAGGGGCAAAGAATGCGGGGGCAGAGATAATACTCAAGGAGGTTGCCGATACTACCATCCAGGACCTGGCCGCTGCCGATGCCATAATAGTGGCTACACCCCAGCCCTTTCAGATAATGGCTGGAGAGACTAAGAAGCTATTCGAGCGGCTGTGGAAGGACAGGGAGCAGATAGGCCAGAGCAAGTCTCTAGGTATCATTGTCTGCCATAACACTGACGCTGCAGCTACCTTGGAAGCCATGAAAAGTCTGGCCAAAAATTACAATTTTACTCCGGCGGGAGAATGGGTGACGGTACGCGCAGCTGAGTTCGAGGCAGGCAAGGAGCGTTGTCGCCAACTCGGGGCGGCTCTGGCATGAAGGAGACAAAGAGCATTCCCGAGAACCTCGATGCTCTAATAAGGGTATATTTACCGAAAACTAGGAGGATTCACAATGGCTAAAGAACAAAAGACCGTTACACAGAATGGCATCTTGCTAGAGGTGCTGTCAAAAATGGATGTGGATGTGGTAAGTATTGCTAGCTTGGCTGAATGGAAAGGAACAAAGCTGGAGGAAACGGCATTGAAGTTACTACCTCAGGCGCGTTCCGTGGTGGTTTGTGCTATGGAGATTTACCCGGAAATTCTTGATCTGGCGTCGTCGGAGAGAATAATGGGTGCAGCTTCCACGACTGATTTGTTAGCCCGCAATGCGGATTTTCTCTGTAGCCGGCTGACGAAGGCAGCCTATGACATAGCCAAGGCTTCCCGTAACGCTGGTCTGAAGGCGTTACCGCTACCGGCTGCTGGCTGCCCTATGGATGGAAGATTTCTGGAGGCGGTATTCTCATACAAGCACGCTGGTCAGGCTGCCGGGCTGGGTAAGATTGGCTGGCATAGCCTGCTGATTACCTCTGATTTCGGGCCGAGGGTCAGGCTCTCCTGTTGTCTCACTGAGGCAGAACTGGAGCCGACAAGTACCAACATGACTATTCTGTGTGACAATTGTGGTATTTGCCTCGATAATTGCCCTGCCGGAGCTTTGACAAAACCGCAGGCTGGTAAGCAATATGCCATAAACAAGTTTGCTTGCAGTTCCTTCCGGAATGCCTCTGGTGGCTGTACTGAGTGCATGCGGCTTTGCCCTGAGGGCAGGTAATGCTACCAGTGGCATCTGCTCTTGACAATTGGACTCAACTACGTCTCAGCCCTCTCTAAACCAGTTCTGCCTCGTGGAAACTGGGGAAGAATAGATTAATGCAATCATTTCTCATACGTAAGTTCCCCCAGGGTATCTAAAGAGTGAGGCTGATAATAGTCTTCATTAGCCATCTCCTTGAAAAAATTTATGAATTCAGGCTAAAATGTACCAATGCTTAATTGATTTCATATTGGGGGGGGCAGAATAGTGGCTTCTTCAGATTCGGTGGTGGGGATAGAGAGACTAATACGGCCTGAGCTGATTTCTTTTAGTGGTTATACGGCGAGTAAGTCTCCAGAGACTCTGGTGGGGGAGACTGAGGTTCCAGTAGAAGATATTATCAAGCTGGATGCCAATGAAAATCCCTATGGCTGCTCACCAAGGATAGCGTCGGCTTTGGCTACCTATCCCTCCTTAAATATCTATCCTGATTCGGGACAGACCGAGCTCAGGAAACTATTAGCCGGGTATGCTGGCATCGGCGCCGAGCGTATCGTAGCTAGTGGTGGTAGCAACCAGCTGATAGACCTTCTCATACGCTTATTTGTTGCGCCGGGTGATGAGGTCATAAACCTTGTCCCCACCTTTGATGTATATCGTTTTAGCACGCAAATACAGGGCGGCATCCTGGTTGAAGTGCCCAGGGATGAAAATTTTGCCGTTAATGTAAAAGCAGTAAAAGCAGCCATCAGTAAAAAGACCAAAGTAATATTTCTGGCTAATCCTAATAATCCTACGGGAAATATAACTCCGCAAAAAGATATATTGGAAATAGCGGATACGGGGCTACCAGTGTTAGTTGACGAGGCATACTACGAGTTTAGCCGAGAAACCGTGGTGCCACTACTTAGCCAGTATGAAAATCTGATGGTGCTGCGTACCTTCAGTAAGTGGGCTGGGCTGGCTGGCCTGAGGATTGGCTACGGTATCTTCCCGCCTAAAATTGCTGATTACTTGTTGGCAATAGAGATACCGTATAATGTGAATGTGGCAGCTCTGGTGGCGGTTCGGGAATCTATGAAGGATATTGATTATTTAATGGGACGGGTGGAGCAAATACTGGCGGAGAGAGAAAGACTATTTACCGAGTTAAGCAAGCTGAAATGGTTAAAACCTTATCCATCACGAGCAAATTTTATTTTCTGTTCAGTCCTGAATGGTGAGGCAAGCGAGCTACAGCAAAAACTGCAGAATAAGGGGATACTGGTTCGTTACTTTGATAAGCCACTACTCAAGAATGCCATCCGCATTAGTGTGGGTAAACCAGCGCATACCGATGTCTTAATCAAAGCACTACAAGAAATAGAAAGATGATTCAAGCACAGAGTTTTTCATGATACTCTCTCCATAAAGATAAACTTAATCATTAGTGACAAAGTATATCAAATATTCCTTACAGATAAAATGTTATAATGCTTAACAATTCAGCATTTACCTATTGACAAACTACTAACTAGGTGTTATAATGCTTAACAATTCAGCATTTACCTATTGACAAACTACTAACTAGGTGTTATAATGCTTAACAACAATGACATGAAGGTATTGACAAACTAAGGAAACGTTGTTATAATGCTTAACGTTATTAACAGTAATTACTGTAGCTAATTCTTGGGCAAATGTTATAATACTTTACAGGAGGCTGAAAATGTACTCGGTTGACGAATTAGCTGACGATAAAAAATTAATTGACATTGTATTGCGATTCAAAAAGGAAAAAGGATATACTGCCCAAAAGATGGCAGAGGAAATCGGGTGTACTAGACAAACTTATGCAAAAGTAATGAATAATAATGGGAATGCTGAAGTAACTGCAAGTCCCGAATTTCTCTGGAAAGCTCTGAAGCTTATTCGGACGGAGGTTAATGGAGAAAGCTCTTCTGTTAACAAACGGTGGAATAACAATAGAGGAAGGTGGTCTGATATAGAGCGGGAGACAAAGGAAACAAATATCAGACTGAAACTTAATATTGATAGCAATGGTAAAAACGAGATAAATACCGGGATTACTATGTTTGACCACATGCTGGCACAGGTGGCTCAACACGGAAGATTTGGTATAACGCTATCAGCAACTGGAGATGACCAGCATCACCTGGTAGAAGATGTTGCCATTTGCATGGGTAAAGCCCTAAACGAAGCTCTCGGAGAAAAGAGAGGCATTGTCCGCATGGGCGATGCTGCCGTGTCTATGGATGATGCCTTAGTCATGGTGGCGGTGGATTTAGGTGGTCGGGGGTATACTGTCTTAGACATACCCTTTACCGATAATGACATGACGGGATTTCCCACTGACCTTATCCGCCACTTTCTTGAGTCCTTTGCTACTGAAGCTAGGCTTAATCTCCACGCCAAGGTTCTATATGGCACCAATGACCATCATAAAGCTGAAGCCCTGTTTAAAGCCCTGGGTAGAGCTTTAGATACAGCCACCAGAATTGACGAGCGGATTAGCGGTGAATTACCGAGCACTAAGGATTTACTTTAGCTTCCTCCCCGTTAGCCTCTCGTAAGCCTGCTCATATCTTTTGTTGGTAGCCTCAAAAACCTCTGGTGGGAGCATGGGGGTGGGTGGTTCCTTGTTCCATCTTGACTCGAGGTATCTATTACCACCATCCCATAATCTATCCTGTTTTTACCGCAAGCTAACACTCATGAGCCCACCGGACAGACCACCCAGCATCGGTCGCAAGCCACCAACTTGCCTATTTTTGATAAGCTAGAAAAATTTGCCTGACAACTACTGCGGTCTCGCAGGTAATAAGGCTCCAGGACGCCTAGTGGACAAGCGTCTATGCAGGTGGTGCAATCCTTGCATAATGGGTTTTCCTCATGGCTATCCCTGCCGGAGTCGATGGGGGATAGAGTGCCCCCTACTACCTTCAGTGCCATTAGACGCAGCCAGGGGCCGAACCGGGGGTGGAGCACTAAGGAGTTCTTACCCCACCCGCCAAGCCCGGCAGCTACTGCCTGCTGCTTAAGATTCAACTCTTCGCCCTGTGGGTAACCGTACCGACCCAATACATCGGCTGACAGGTCCTGCTCCTGAATAAAATGAATCAGCGAATTGAGCTTTGGTTGGACATGAGCCTCAAAGCCACGTAATCTGAAGACTCCGTCCTCCTCCCTGAAGAAATCGTCCAAGTCCCGTTCGGGGGTGGTCACCAGCCCCAGGATGAGGAGGCTATTCCCGCCATAATGGGTGACCCCTGCTACGTCAAATAACTTTTGGGCCTTAGTAATTATCTCTTGCTCTATGTTCATTGCAAATGTTATCTTAGCTTCCTGTCAGTTAGCCTCTCGTAAGCCTGCTCATATCTTTGAGTGGTGTTGGCAATGACCTCTGGTGGAAGCGCAGGGGCGGGGGGTTGCTTATCCCATCCTGTCTGAACCAGCCAGTCACGGACTGGTTGCTTATCATAGCTGGGCTGTGATTGCCCAACCTTGTATTGGCTGGCGTCCCAGAAGCGGCTCGAATCCGGGGTTAGTAGTTCATCAATCAGGATAAGCTTACCGTTGTCCAGTCCAAATTCCATCTTGGTATCAGCAATGATGATATCTCTGGCTTTAGCATACTCTCGGGCATAGTTATAGATGGCTAGGCTTTTTTCTTTCAATTCGTCAGCTATATTTTCACCAACCAGTCTCTTCATTTCATCCATACTGAGTGGCTGGTCATGCCCGGTTTCTGCCTTGGTGGTGGGGGTAAATAATGGCTGAGGCAACTCCTGGCTTTGTTGTAGGCCCTCAGGTAAAGCTATTCCGGAGATGGTGCCACGTTGCTGATATTCTACCCAGCCTGACCCGGCAAGGTAGCCTCGCACCACACATTCAACCGGGCTACGCCTTACCTTTTTGACCACCATAGACCGACCTGCCAGATATGGTGGGTAGGGGAAACGACTCTTGATGGGAAGATAGGTATCAAGGCAATGAACATCATCGATGGCTTCTACCAGGTGATTGGGCATCAGGTGCTTAGTCTGGTTAAACCAGAAAACGGAGAGCTGGTTCAGCACTTTCCCCTTGTTGGGGATGCCGGCAGGTAGAACAACATCAAAGGCTGAGATTCGGTCAGTGGCGATAATGAGCAGCCGATTACCCAGGTCATAGCTGTCCCGTACCTTCCCCCGGATGAATGGTGGCAGTGGTAAATCTGTATCAAGCAAAACTGGTGAGCTAGTATTGTTTATCAACCTCGCCTCCTTTATCCTCTCTCTCACCCCCCAGTCAAAAGAGAGGGGGAGAGATTGCGATTGAAGGGGCGAATCCCCTTCAATCTACCTTATATCCTTATTTTCTACGCCTTGTCAAAATCGGCAGACACTTTACGGGATTTCGTCGGGTGATTGTCTATTTTCTCATGGCATCCACTTTTTGAGGTCATTCAACGCCGGTTATATTGCCCTGGGAGATAGTTCGGTAGGCTCGGTTATATCGCCTTTCCATTGTGCTTTGGTTAGCCCCAGCCGGGCAAAAATATCGTCTATATACCGCAGGTAGTATTGCTCGTCAAAAAGTGGCTCAAGCTCTGGTGGTGGTAGAGTAGTGGTAACCTCGGGGTCAGCCTTGAGCAGGGCAAGGAAGTGTTTATTTTCCTTCCAGGCTTTCATGGCATTGCCTTGCACCAGTTGATAGGCCTTCTGCCGCGAGAGTCCCTTATCAATTAGCGCCAGCATTACCCGCTGGGAGAAGACTAGTCCCTTGGTAAGCCCAATATTCTGTTTCATCTTCTTAGGATAAACATTTAGTCCGCTCATTACCGAAGTGAACAGAGCCAGGCAGTAGTCCACTAGCAGGCAGGAGCCGGGCAGGGTAATGCGCTCGGTAGAGGAGTGGCTGATGTCGCGTTCGTGCCACAGAGCAATGTTTTCCATTGAGGTGAGCGCGTAGCCCCGCACCAACCGGGCTAAGCCGCAGATTCGCTCACAAAGCTCGGGGTTCCGTTTGTGGGGCATGGCTGATGAGCCGGTCTGACCGGCACTAAATGGTTCTTCTACCTCCCTCGTCTCCGTTTTTTGCAGCGCTCTAATCTCGGTGGCAAATTTTTCCAGTGAGCTAGAGATGATAGCCAGGGTGGTAATAAACTGGGCATGGCGGTCGCGTTGTAAAATCTGGCTTGATACCGGGGCTGGGGTAAGCCCCAATTTGGCGCAAGCCTTCTCCTCAACCTCAGGTGGCACGGTAGCATAGGTGCCGACGGCTCCGGAAATCTTACCCATGGTAACTGCTCTTTTAGCTTCAGTCAGTCGTTGTAGATTGCGCCTCATTTCCTCAGTCCATAGTGCCAGTTTCAACCCAAAGGAAATCGGTTCAGCATGAACACCGTGGGTGCGCCCTATCATCACCGTATATTTGTGTTCTATCGCCCTTTTGGCTAGTACTGAGATGAGGTTCTTTATATCCTGAGTTAATATCTCGGCAGCCTCAACCATCTGTAAGCTGAGGGCAGTATCGATTACATCAGAGGAGGTAAGACCAAGGTGGATAAAACGAGATTCATCGCCCAGGCTCACTGATATGGAACCAAGGAAGGCGGTCATATCGTGGTGAGTTTCCTCTAAAATCTCCGCCATACGCCTAGGATTGCATTTGGCTAGCTTTATCTTGGGTATGGTTTCCCTAGGGATAATGCCTAACTCAGCCCAGGCATCACATACCGCCAGCTCTACCTCAAGCCACTTATTGAACTTGTTCTCATCTGACCATATCCTCTTCATTTGGGGGCGGGAGTAACGTTCGATCATTGGTTAGCTCCTTGTAAATCGCTTCTGTATTTCTCGTAGGCATTTCGTATCTCGGCATACTTTAAACCAAGGATTTCGGCAGCTAGATAGGCTGCATTCTTTGCCCCGGCTGTCCCTACGGCTACCGTAGCCACCGGTATTCCGGCGGGCATCTGCACTATAGAGTAGAGGGCATCTATACCCCCCAGTTCGCTGCTGGCCAATGGTACACCAATGACAGGCAGGGTAGCCCAGCTGGCCAGAACCCCGGGCAGGTGCGCCGCTCCACCGGCGGCGGCAATTATCACCTCAATCCCCCGATTTCGGGCAGCCAGCCCAAATTGCCTCGCCTTTTCCGGATTACGGTGAGCTGAGATTACATTAACCTCATAGCTGATGCCGAGGCTGTCTAGTACCTCTAGCGTCGGCTTGAGGGCTTCGGTGTCTGATTTAGAACCCATGACTACGGCTACTAATGGCATATTCAACCTTACCCCCTTAATTCCCCTCTCCTTTCAAGGAGA
>SDBV01006431.1_pt1 | contig 16287 bp, 13 predicted proteins | sample 2277081 | NCBI WGS metagenome assembly SDBV01 (sample SAMN10402039, study PRJNA504765) | marine sediment metagenome | isolation source: marine sediment core GS10_PC15, 223 cmbsf | place: Arctic Ocean: Southern Knipovich Ridge | collected 2010
GCTGAATACGCCTCACAGGGTGGAGTATTGCAGGCCGAGAGAGGCGCGGTAAATGAGGTCAGGATTTTGGCAAGTTCGGTAGCCCATAAGGAAGGCAGTGCAACAGCGGCCTTTCCAAGTTCGGCGGGTTCCTATTACTACTGCCCGATTATCGCAATGCACGCCTACGGCGTTGTGGACCTGAAGAAGGCCAACGCCAAACTCATCCTTCACCCGAGAGGCTCGGCAGGCTCGGCAGACCCGATGGATCAACTCCAAACGGCGGCATGGAAAAATATGAACGTATGCCGAATCCTCAATGACTTCAACATCCAGGTTCTTCGCGGTACGAAGATGGCGTAAGAATTGAATTAAGGAAAGCTGTTAATACAGCACAAAACTAAATTTAAGGAGTTTCGATATGCAATCAGTACAATTTGCCTTTGTTGCAGATGGCGGACTGATGAACTTTGACATAGGCTTCAAACCGTCCTTCGTCGAACTTATCTCGGCGTTGGGTGGTACGGAGCTTGTGCACAGGTTTTTTGGGGTCTTAGCCGATGCTGCTCTCACAGGCCAATATGGGATCATCGATGATGGTGCGGGCGTTTTGGCTGCCAACTCAAGCGGCAGTGGGATCATCGCTTATGAAGAAGGTGACGATCTCGGCGTTATGATCTTACACCCAGGTACAGGGGAACTGGTAGCCGCCTCCATAGCCGACTGGCTTGCCGCAACCAGTTATTCAAGCGGCGAAAGAACCGCGACGGCTATAGGTACGATAGTCAGGCCACCCACCCATAACGGCAAGGTTTTTGAACTCACTACGGACACCGGCTCTGGTACGAGCGAACCGTCGAGCTGGGATGTCGAACCCGGCGAGACCGTTACCGATGGTGGCTCTAATATCTGGACCTGCCGCAAGGAAATCGTCAAGAAGGCCGGCGGCCAGGGCTTTGCTGTTGAGGCTGGAATATCAACTGACAGCGAAAAGTGGATCGCTCGCGCCGTTCTTGACGACAGGCAGGCTAACCTCGGGGACATTGACGGATATGACCCCATTAGAGTTCCCAGCTAATTTTCCACTTAGTTAAATGTTTTTGAATCAAATGTTTTTGAAAGGAAGAAGCGATGAAGGAACCTATTCACTTTTCCGATGGTGAAAAGCCCATCTGCGGTGATGAAGGAGCGGCCGTAGCAGATGCGCAGAATGTGACCTGTAAAAAATGCCAGGTTTTCATTAACGCCGAGGCTGTAAAGCAGAATGACCCGATTGTCAGGGCCACAATTTTTGATCAGGACTTGAAACCCGGACAGGACTTTAATTTCACCTACGAGCGCAAACATTATCACGGCATATCGGGTGCGATCCACCGGATACCGAAAAGCGTAGCAATCCACTTGAGGGACCTGTCCTATCCGGTCTCGGCTTACAAGGAAGGCCAGGAATCCGGCCAGAGTATTGTTGTGGTTGGGGACTACCATCGCTTCATAGTGAACATTATTGAAGAATTGGGTGCTGAAATCGGTTCTGAAAAAGAATCGGACGTTCGCACTTTCAAGGTTGGAGACCCTGTTATTGCCGAGGGATATCCCGGCAAGATAACAAAAATCGAACCCGACGGTATGTGTGAGGTCGGGTTCGATGATGGCGATGGCGGCTGCTACGCCGCCGAAGATTTAACCCCCAATCAAGAAACGGCTCAAAACTAAATTAAGGAATATATTATGCAAGCACCAACTTTGAAGATTTGCAAAACGCCGCGATTGCTTCAACGGTATCTCGCCGGGGTGGCAAGGAACCTACCTGGCCCGGCAGTAATTTATAATGACGGCGATGCCGTTCTGGTACTCGATGAAGGTGAGAAGTATCCCGGCGTAGTAACAGAAGTCCACGGCGGCGGCCTGTACGAAGTCGATTTTGAAGACGGCGACGATGGTTGCTACTGTGCCGAGGATTTCTGCTAAGACAGATTTAGGCTTTTTAGTTAAAGGCTTAAAAACCCAAAAACGAGTTTGATTAAGGAATACATTATGAAAAAGATAATGATTTTGATTGTCTTGCTGATTGCCTATCCGGCCAGCGCGGTATGGACAATAAACAACAGGAACGTGAGCAACCCGATTTTACTGCGCAAGTTGCTGAATGACCGGATAGGCACGCTCGATGGTGAGGTAACGGTATTGCAGAACGCAACCCCCGGCATAAACAGCGTGGGGACGGGTAGTATCTTCTATGTAGATTCGAGCGCTTCAAACGGCGCAGCAACTACCTGGGCGACGGCAAAGACAACCCTGGACGCCGCGATTGCTTTGTGTGAGGACGGTAGGGGCGATGTTATCTATGTAGCCCAGGGGCACGCGGAAACTTTGGCTGCCGACATTACCCTTGATATTGACACTATCACGATCATTATGCTCGGGGCCGGGACCGATAAGCCAACGTTTACCTACGATACTACAACCGACGAGATTATCATTGATGCGCAAGGTGTCACAATTTACGGCGGTAGATATATCGCGGGCATAGCCGAGGTTGCGGCCGCGTTCACTCTTGCGGACGAAAGCGACTATTTCCAGATTATTGGTGGTGAGTTCCCCGAGCCGGGTACCGCCACGTATGAGTTCGACAAGATATTCCAGTTAGTAACCGGGGCTGATAACGGTACGATTGCATACTGCACGATTATCAACCAGGGGGCAACGCCCGGCATGACTTCTGTTGTTGATTTTGGAGCTGCGGCGATTGACAGCTTTTCATTTATCGGCAACCATGTAAACGTCGATGCAGATGTGGCGATTATTTTCAGCGACCAGGCGGACACTAACCTTATCATCGCCGGCAATACCTTGATCCAGGAAGATATTGACCAGTTCTGTATCCAGTTGACCTCAACGGCTACGGGGCTTATCGCGGACAACCTGTACTGTAACCTCGGCGGCGCATCTTATCTGCTCGACCCCGGTTCTTGCCACCTTGAAGGTAACAGGGGGAATACAGCTGTTGACTCAGCGGCTTTCCCGGTTCCATCTCGGGCGGGTCAGACTTACGCCGCCAAGTGTACGACAACCACGGCTTTTGCCGAGGATTTGTTTAAGGTAGAAAACGGCCCGATTCTGATTACCAGCTTTGTCGGTATGGTTACAACCCAGCTCGCCGCCGATGGCGGTAATATGTATGTTTGGATTGACGCCACAACAGCCGCACAGGACAAAATATTTTCTACAACGGTAGCAGTAGAAGGTGACGACACTGATACGTTGTGGGTATTCGACCTGGATGACGGCCAATCGGTTCTTAATCCAGAAGAAGGTGGAGCCACAGGTAGTCAAACCGGCGCAAGGTGGTTCTGTCCTATCGGGATGATTGAGCAACTCAACTCGGACCCCGACTGTACCGGAACTATCGAATGGTATATGACCTATATACCTTACGTTGACGGTGTGATCGTAACGCCACAGTAACATTTAACGGGGGCTCCGGCCCCCTTTATTTTATAGGTGCATTATGGCTCAAGGCTGGACCGGCACAGAGATACGTCAAAAATATCGGGACTTAACCGGCCTGAAAAGTACATCTCAACGGTCGGACGCCCTTTGTCTCGACGATTGCAACGATTATTACCAGAACTATTTTCCGATCGAGAGTGATTTAGAGCGGTTCGAGGCGGCTTTCTCACAGGCAATGGCGGTCAGTGATGATGGTGATTATGCAATCGCCGCGAAGTACTTAACCCTGAAACCGCCATATACAGTTGATAATTTTCCTGCAAAGCTCTTTTCCGCTAAGTCCCAGTTTGATGCTGCATACCCTGTAGAGACCAACCCTGTCAATTTGACCGACCCCACCCTCGTTATAGGCTCAAATAGTACGACCGCGGTAAAGAACAGCGCGTTTTCATACCGGATAGGGTCATATTCGTATTCTAAAACCTCTGCCGAGACCGAATTAAGCGGCGATACCCTGCCTCAGAATAAATACGGTGCCTGGCGGCTTGAAATAGACTCAGATGGCACGATCACGATAGTAGAGGCAGATAATGCCACCGGGTATTCCTCGGCTGGACGGGCCGTACAGGCCCTTGAGACTGAAAGTGGTGATAACTGCTGTATGGGTTTCGTAACTGTCATAAGTACCGACAGCGGCGGATTCGTGCCGGGGACCACCGCGCTCGATGATTCCGCACTTACAGTAACCTATACAGATGGTTATCACTCGACCAGGGGGACACCGAACGGAGTTTTGATTGATAGGCGCCGATTGTGGTTCGGCCCGAAACCTGATGATATCCACGTTTTCAAAGGTACGGGGATTTTGAGACCGGATGTTCTGGCCGCCGGCACAGCCCCCTTAGATATAGCCTGGGGCATTGTTATCGCCTACGGAGCGGCGGTGATAAGAAAAAGCGAATCCGATGACGATGAAGTTTTGACCCGGTTGGTACAAGCCAAAGACCACTTCATGAAGATAATCCAGCGCCCGGGGTTGATGCAAATGGCCAATACAAGGAGTAAACCGAGATGGTAGAAAGGAACTCAATTATGAAAAAGTCAATCATTATTATTTTGCTTATTTTGTTATTGGTTGGGCCTGCTTTTGGTCGGCAAACCGTTCAGGTGGCGGACCGGTGGGGTAATGCAATAACACCCGGCCAGATAAAACCCGGTGCAAGTTGGCCTGTAAGCCATCTTAACGGCAACGCTGCTGCTTCTACGGTATTACTGACGGCGCCCGGAAACAACAGGAGCTATTATTTAACGGGCTTTCTGCTGTCAGGGGGCAAAACAGCGGACGGTTTCAATGTTCTCCGAAACAGTTGTATAGATTTCGATGCCGCCGGAGAAAAGGTCCAAGTAGCGGATAACGCGGTATTGGAACCGGCCACCGGAGATTTCAGTATCGAGTTGTGGGTGAACGTGGATGCCACCACAAGCGCCATCGCCGATATGTTCCATAAAGATGATGGTTCCGATCAGGGTTATTTCGGAGAACTTGTTGCTACTACGAGTGTGTTCAAGTTCACAATGGGCGACGGCAGCAATACGGCAACTATCAGCAGTACAACGGCGATTGATGACGGTGAATGGCATCACATAGTAATTTCAAACGATGATAGCGAATCGGACGGCCTGAACCTTTACCTCGATGGTGTTTCGGACGCGACCGCTGTGGATGCTACCGCGGCTGTCAGTTGTACGGGCGGAACAACGGTATTTACCTTGAACGGCGCCGCAAGTACACAATGGTATTGCAGCACATACGGGTTCTACAAGGCCGGATTTCTCACGGCGGCCAACGCATTGAGCCGTTACAATTTAGGTGTGGGCTACAAATATACCGGCTCGGAAACGAATATTTCGTATGCGATGAACATTGACGAGGGGGTCGGCACCGCCTGTTACCGCAAAGCGGGTGCAGCCAACGGTGCCATCACTAACGCAACATGGGCCTCCGATGGTATCCCGATAGACCCGGACACATTGAGCGTGATTGATATAATCCACTGCGCCAATGAGACCCAGGTAGATGCGACAGGTTCATACACAATTCCGACAACGTGCATCACATTTCCACACGCTATCAAGATAGGCCGCAACAATCCCCTGAGCATACTTGAGACCGATGGTTCTTATACATTACTACTGTTCGGCTTTACTGATACGTACAAGAGGAGAAAATGAGCAGGTTTTGGGCGGGATAATAACAACCGCATTTTATTTGATAAGGAGTAAGTAATGAAAATCGCAAAAAGAGCAGTCGCATGTTTTATTGTAGTGCTGTTTATCGTCGCGACCGTTTGGGGGGCGTGGGACAAAGACAAGCCGGCCGCAGGTACTTCGCTGCGAAGTTCAATCGTTGAGATGTTAGCAAATAACACCGCATTACAAACCGCCTTCGACGCCGAGCATGATTTCGGTGATTCAACACAGACGGGTAGCCACACGCCCGGATCGGCCAGGGCGTTCTTCCAGGATGCCGCGCCGACCGCTCAAGTAGATGGTGGTGCGTTTGCCGCCACTGATTTAGGTTCTTTATGGTTTGATACGAACGCCTCACCGGACAATCTTTGTTATGTTCTTACGGCAACAACGCCAACATGGACTAAATTATCCGTATCGCTTTTAGCTGAAATTGTAGCGACGGCAAATACTTGGGGTGCCCATCAGAGCTTAGGCGCCGGTTTTGACCTGTTAGGTTCCACTTCCTCTGATATAAACTTTGGCTCAGGAAACTTCACTGTGGATGGCGCTACAGGAGATACAGTAGTTGGGGGTACACTTAACGTTACAGGGATCGCTACACTCGGAGACGGCTCGCTTGCTACGACACAATCAGCGGCTGATAATAGTGCGAAACTTGCAACTACAGAATACGCCGACAGGAAAGAAGCCACACTTGTAACTCAGGCTACTGCGAGTATTTTCGGAACTCGAACATTTAACAACACAGTAGCCGGGGCTTTAGTTCATACCACAATCTATCAATCTCAATGTGATGGTTTTTTGACAATATCAAGACTTGGTGATGTTGGCGATGAATTTACAGTTTACATTGAGCAAGGAGATTCAAGTCCTGATATTGTTGTTGCGTTAGTAGAAATGAACGCCAACCAACAAAACGCATTTACAGTACCTATCCGTAAAGATGATTATGTGCAAGTTGCTCTAACTTCCGGTTCGTCTGCAATTACATATATGTCATTTGTCCCGATTGGCACTGGTGGCTTAGTCGCTCAATAAAAGGTTATCAAATGAAACGCTTGATCATATTCTTATTATTGTGTTCGACTGCGTTCGCGGTGGACTACGAGCCTTACGCGATCTACAACATGAAAGGCGGCAAGGTAACAAGCCGCGACCCCTGGCTCCTGGCTAAAGATGAGTTCGAGACCCTGCGAAACTGCCACTTGAAGGACGGGGTACTTGAGAAAAGAAGGGGGTACAGCTCATTCGGCCAGATGCTCCACGCCGCCACCGATACGAAGAACCCCACCTTAAAGACCAATCCGATAATGGGGGTATTTAACTGGTATTCCGGCGCCACCGAGCAGTTGATAATAATGGACGCCGACCGTATCGCCAAATATGAGACCTCGTATATTACCGGCCTGTCTATCGCAAGTGTAGCTAATAACGGCTCGGGGAAAGTACGCGCCACAACAACGGCGACCCACGGGTTAGCCATAGGCGATATGGTAACGTTGTCTGGTTGCAGCGTAGGGGCTTATGATGGCACGTATGACGTAACGGCGGTGAATGCCGGCAATAAGACGTTTGACCTCGGCGCGTTGAGTTATTCTGCAACGTCCACCGGCTCGGCGAACCAGGAGCCGTTTAACGACCTCACCACGTCAAAGATAAGGTTTACATATTACGACAACGCCACCACTCTTAATACGGTCCAGGCCCACGCTTTGATTGTAGGGGACACTTTGACGGGTGCCGATTCGGGTGCTACTGCTACGGTTATTGCTATAACGGTCGATACGGGAACATGGGCGGCCAACACGGCATCGGGCACAATCCATTTATCTGATTTAGATACGGGCACCGACCAGAGCGGAACTTTAGGGAACGGTTCGGACGAGGATATAACCGATGGCTCCAACATAGTAGGGCACGTCTGGAGTGATTCGGGTGATGAGGAGTTCAGTGGCGATAATACCAATTTCTTCTGGGTGGAGAACTGGAAAGAGGTTTCCTACATAACCAACAACAACGATGTGATCCAGAAATACGATGGCACCAGCCTTACGGAATTATACATAGACTTAACTACCGAGGGCGGGGCTGAAAACGATATAACAAGATGCCTGTTAATCTTCGCTATAAAGAGCCGCATTGTTCTTTTTGATATTGACGATAGTGGCATAACCCGCAGGCAGCGGGGCAGATGGTGTGAGATAAACGACCCGGACACCTGGAAAAGTGCAAGCTGGATCGATGCGCCTACCGAGGAATGGATTGTCGCCGCCGATTATATCGGGGATGACCTTATCGTGTTCTTCGAGCGGAGTATATGGAAGTTTTCTTACACCGGCGATCCCGACTATCCTTTCAGGTGGGACAAAGTAGATGCGGTCGAAGGATGTTACGCTACGATGAGCCTGATTGCATTTTCCGATGAGATTTTCGGCGTAGGCGCTACCAAGCTCATAGGCACGGACGGGCGCGAGGCTTACAGTATTGATGATAAAATACCCGAATTTGTAATGAGTTGGACAATAGATTCGGCGCCTTACTCTTACGGACTTGTCCTCGAAGAAGAAAGGCAGGCATGGATTTCCTACACATCTGCGAGCGCAACGGCCCACGCCGATGGCAATAAGTATCCCGATAGTGTCCTGGTCCTTAATTATGAGGACAACAGTTTTGCAACCTACGGGCTGCCTGTTCACACAATGGGGTATTCGGCGCTCGAGTCCGATTTGACCTGGAACGATGTTACCGATGCGTGGGAAGATATAGACTGGGCCTGGAACGAAAAGACCATCCAGGCCGGTTATCCGACTACCCTGATGGGTTCACAGGACGGTTTTGTATACAAATTAAACGATACCGGCGCCGATAACGGCTCGGACATAGAATTTAACGCAACAATGGGAAGGTGGAATCCTTATACCTTTGAGCAGGCGAGGCTGGGTTGGGTTGATTTTCTGGTCGATAAGGATTCCGGCGCCTCTTTCGATGTCGAGTTTTACCTCAATTCAGAGGCCACATCTTATCAGACATCTTCAATCAGTTGTACGGAAACTGGAACATCACGCGCCAAAGTCTGGAAAAGAGCTAACTGCGGGGCAGTCGGCGATTTTCACCGGATAAACATAACCAACACAGGCTCGGCCAACCGACCGCGCATACACGCGATAGTGCCGTATTTCAAACGGGCGGGGAGGTTGGATCTATGAATGCGCGAAAACTCTACATAATATTCATAATTTTATTCATAGCCGCCCAATGTTCCGCCGCCTTGATTACCAGAGTTAAGGAAACGGAGCGGTTTAAGACCTACAAGGAAGATGAGGACCTTGTAAAGTTTTTAAGGGACATGGTGATATGGAACGAAAAAACCTACCGCGAACTTGCCGGGCGGACAAACTGGTTAATCGACAGGGACGAAATTCGCGGCGATCTCAAACTCATCGGCGACGAGAAAAAAATCTATTTATACAACGGGGAGTATTGGTGGTCCATAGTCGCACCCAGCGGTCTTTCAGCCAATTACGCATTTACTTTACCGCTTAATGATGGGGACAGCGGGCAAGCAATGATAACTGATGGAGATGGTAAAACATCATGGTCAACGCCCGCTGGTATGGGGAACATGCTCAAAAGCACTTACGACCCGTGCGAAGCCGGTAAAATAAGCCTTGAAGCCGGCGGCCTTGAAGCCGATATTTCCGGTTATACAGACGGTCTTTACGGCATAGCCGGTGGTGTAACGACTGATATTGACACAATCGCGGAGGTTGAAACAGCTATCGGCGGCTCGACAAATATCCTGACAGAAGCAGAGATTGATGCCTCTGCAGAGTTGTATGCTCTTATAGACGACGAGACAGGGAGCGGTTCAGGGGCGTTAGCGGTGTTCAACCAGAACCCGACTCTTGATGGAGCTACCTTTAACGGTGATGTTGCTTTTAATAGCACCATTAGCGGCTCGACAAATGTAATAACGGAAACCGATATAGATACATCTCTCAAATTAAGAACTATCCTGACCGACGAAACAGGAACGGGCAAGGCCGTGTTCGCTACCGGCCCCACCTTTACATCGTTATTCGTGAGTGATAATGGATTAGGTGCATTCATAATAGATGGCAGTGGCAATTTTGTTTTGGGTTCTTCGAAAGATATGATTTTTCAAGCGACGGACCCTTGTGGTGTTGCGTATACCGCTGCTTATATCAGGAGCAGCGAAATAGGGTTGGCAAGAATGGTATGGAACATAGACGGTTCTCAACCCTTTGCCCAATATGGTATTCATGTTGGGACAAATACTTCAGATGATACCTTGATTAGTGGTTCCTCTACGGGAGCAGACTCCCTGCCAGTGTATAGAGGTAATAAGAGAATAATATTACAGGGTAAAACTGCGGCACTTGGGGTTTTTTCGGCTACATCCATCGACGGGCCGGTAGGCGGTGTGACTCCAGCAGCGGGGACGTTTACAAAGGTAACTGTGGGAACGGTAAACGGAGGCACGATAGACAAAACAATTATAGGCGGCTCAGACCCTTGTGCGGTAACTGCTGGAATTTTAACTGTCAATACATCGGCGGCTCTTGATGGTTCTTATGTATGGTTTGGCAATTCACTTACGATTTCTGATGCCGATGACATAGAGACGGCGTACGATGCTCTCATCGCAGATACAACTCATGGGATGGGAACTATTTCTACCACTAACCGAAGGAAGCTCTTTTTAATGCCGGGAAATTATGTGCTGCCAAGCAAATGGGAATTAGACACAACTTTTGTAGACGTTGAAGGGCTTGGTGCATCCCCCTTTGCTGTAGTGGTTAGGATTACAGGCAATCAGGTTGGCCCTGCCATCGAGCAGACCGCCGATGATATACGCCTATCAAACTTTACTGCCTCTCACGATGGTACTGGATTTCCCGCCGCAGATTTAAGTGCAACCGGCGACCACGCCTTTGTTGTAAATGTGCCAAATATGACTGCTCCACGTTCAATAGCTGGTGCTCTTGAACCTACCGCCAGCGTGTATACTAATATGAGATTTGCCCATGTTGCCCCGCAGCGTAATGGTAATACTATTTCTATTCTTGGTGCAGACGATATAGAAGGTATGTGGCTTAATTGTTGGGGTGATACATTTAGTTGGAATATGGTAACCAACAAAGCCCTTAATGGCGAGTTTCATGGCTGCGATGGAGATTTTGGAGGTTTTGAAATTGGAGTCGAAATAGGAGGCTCATATTATGGTGGCTTCGGTACCCTTGGGGGGTCAAGTGCTGATGGTAGTAAGTTGAATAGTGATTCTTTGTTTATTGGCGTTGAGGGTTTAACACTACCTTGCTTTGGGGTCGGCGTCGAATCTGCTGGATATATGGCATATTGCAATGCAAACAATTTTAATTCTTTTGGGGGGACTAATTCAAAAGGGTCAAATGAAGGTGATGCCACAGGAATTTTTATAAGCAATACAACATTGGGCGGTTCTTCTTTTGGTGGAGATGATGCTGCGGAAACCGGGAATAGTATACAAAGCGGTATTTTTATAAATAATAGAAACGGTTCCGCTGGTGATTACGCTGCCGGCAGGTCGGGTGGACGCCCGAGTGTGGTTACAGACAACGGCACGGCTGGCTCTGTTACCATTGACCCGGACGGTGCAGACAATGATATAACTTTCACTTCACGTTTCAAAAGCGATTCTATCACTCCAAGTATTCAATATAGGTCAAGAGTGGGCTCTTCTACTATCGTAATAGGTGTAATTGATGATAGTGATGGTCAACTAATAACTATTCTTTTCAAGGCCAATGTCAGTACGGCAGCGGACATTACAGCCGCCTTAGATGCAAATGATGAGGCGAAGGCAATTATGACTTGGACGGCAGGTGGGGTCGGTGTTATGCCAACAACCCTACTTACTGTTTTTCCCTTATCCGGGGGCGTTAATTCGGTTTACTTCCAAGACAACCACCCTTGGGCACCCATGGCTTGTGTGGTGGATACAACGGCCTATATGTTTGACAGCGGGGGTACTTACAATAACTTAGGTGCGGATGGTGCCATAACAATCACGATTGATGATGGTCTTTTTGTTGGTTACGAAGCTACGTTTATAAGGACGGAAATAGGGGCTACTGACGATTTATATGTAGACCTTCCGGCGGCTGCACATTTTGTACTTACCGATGGCACGGCAATGGCCAACGGTGAACAATACCGAAACGAGTCAGATAATTACGGGCTTATAAAAGTTTTATGTATAGCACCAAATATAGTGCAGATTGTTATAGAGACGGGGACATGGGTAGAAGAAGTACCCTAAAAAATTTTATGGATAGACACTAATGAAAACGTAGCAGAATAAGATGATTTTATTTATCTCAAATTCAGGTGAGAGTTTACCGATAGTTTATCGCTTAAAGCGAGAGGGAACCGATGCGCGGATTTACATTCATAACCCGCGATACAGAAAGAATTACGATGGCATCATCCCGAAGGTAAAAATCAGCGAGCTGAAAAAAGTTGTCAGGAAGGCGGACATAATCGTATTTGATATTACCCGCATGAACGAACGGACAAAGCAGGATATTGTTTTTCTCAAGATGTTCGGTCTCAAGGCAAGTACCCCCTCAGTCTTCGGTCCGGTAGGGGACAAATTAAAAAAAGACCACAGGGTAATAGGGGCCGGAGCCATTGCCGAGGAGATTGAACTTGACCGGCGCAAAGGGCTTGATTTGGCCGAGAGAATGGGATTTACGCTACCCGAACATCACGAATTTAACTCACTGAGCAAGGGATTGAAGTTTCTGAAAGGCAGTAAGGATTTGTGGGTGTTCAAGCCCCAGAACAACCAGGACTTAGACTTGACTTATGTCGAGAAATTCGCCGGTGAGATCGCTACGAAGATGATGGACGAATGGGAAATGAGAATAGGAGATAAATGCGAGTATGTTCTACAAAAGAAAATCGAGGGCGCAGAGGTTTCTACGGAAGTATGGGTGGGGCCGAAGGGACCGGAACATTTTAACAGAACGTTTGAGGATAAAAGGTTAATGACCGGCAATCTCGGCCCCGCCATAGGTTCGCAATCAAACACCGTATGGGTCGAGGACGATCTAAGCTCTGTCGGGATACCGGAACTGTTTAAGATGGCCGCATACCTGAAAATGAACAACTATATCGGCCCGTGCGATGCCAACCTTATAATTCGGAAGAATGTGCCTTACTTCTTAGAGTGGTCTCCGAGATTCGGGTATGACGCCATTTACTGTCTGTTTGAACTGTTGAAGGGAAAACTAACGGACTTCTTCGAGAAGGATTTTAAGGTCAATTTTCACGGTGGGTATGCAGCCTCACAGAGATTGTCCATCCCCCCGTTTCCTTATGCAGACAAGAAGCTCTTGCTCGAATTTGCCAAAGATGTAACCGTTTTAGGTGATCTAAGTAAGATGCCGCGATTCTGGGGACAGGACATTTACAATAACATCGACCACCTGGCCTGCGCTGGCTCAGATGGGATTTTAGGGATAATAACAGGTCGCGGCGATTCATTGGGAGCTGCCTGGGGCCAGGTGTACGGGTCGATAGACAAAATGAGGATATGCTCTTATCTTCAATTCCGGCAAGATGGGTTCAAGTCCGCCGAGAAGCGGACAGCCCTTTTCAAAAAACAAAGTTGGAGAAAAGCCAGTGCCTGAGAAAAAAAAATCAAAGGAACCGCCAAAGAGCTGGTTCAGCGAACTTGAATTTGTACGAATAATCCAGCCGGATTTTTTAAAGGCGGTTCCGAGGTACCTGTTTGAGCAGATAGAAGAAGCAGACCCCGAAATGATAGATCGGATATATACTTTTGGTCAACTGGCATTGAGAAGCCCGACTACTTTGATGTACGGTTTGATTGACCAGGCAAAGGGGATAAAAGGGTTTTTGTGGGCTTATGTAGATGTGATTGGTGGAGTGCTTTTCATTAAAATATTATCAGTAGATAAAGAATATCAGGGCGGAAGCCTTAAGGCCGCGACTGGTTTTTTGATTGAACAGATTAAAGATTCAAAGGTAACGCGGCTCGAATGTTACTCAATGCGTCCAAAATCCGCCGAACACATCGGTTGGAAAAAATCAAAACAAATACATTTGGTTTTTGAGGTTAATCAACAAATTGAATCAAAAGATAAGGAGTAATCGAAATGGCTTTTGATATATTCGGTGGCGGCGGCGGCGATACGGACGTTAAATATATCGACCCATGGCAGGGAACGGGGATGAGAGAAATCTACAAGCAGTTAAACGAATGGATAGGCCCGCAAATAGGGCAGGGAGTAACCCCATACTCCGGTCAAATCGTACCGGGGGCATCAAACTTACAAGAGCAGGGTTTTGGCGCAGCCGGCGGCCTGACGCCATTGGCAACGGGCGGAATGGATGTATTAAGTCAGGCACTCAGCCAGTATGATCCCACACAGGGCGGTCAGTTTATGGAGATGGGACAGCAGGGACTCAGTGATATAATGCAACCGTTCGACCCCACAAGTACACAGGAGGCATGGTCGGCCAATATGCGCCCTGCCTTCAATATGTGGCGCGATGAAGTAGTGCCGGCAATTCAGGAAAAAGGCGTGGCTATGACGGGCACCGGCGATGCCGGCGGGATCGGCAGGGAGATTTCAAGGAGCGGCAAAGATCTTGCAACTAATTGGTCCGCCATTCTTTCCAACGCATTGTATGGCGGCGAACAGGCCCATAAAGGTAGGCAGCAAACGGGGGTAAATCAGGCGATGGGTTACGCCCAACTGCCAGGTCAACTATTAAATCAGGCTGGTGGTATGGCGGGGATGGGAACGGACCTTTTGAGCCAACTGCTTAATATAGGTGGTGCCCAGAGAGGAATTGAAGGAGAGCAGATGCAGGAACCTTACGCCAAATGGCAATTCTCTCAGCCGTGGGCTAATCCTTATTTGCAGAACTTCTTAGGCACCACATTAAGCCAGCCGGGAATGGATTATTATACAACGCAGGGCGGGCCCGGAGGCTCTCAATTTCTGCCCGACCTGGGGAGTATGACGGCCAATGCCGATGGCGGATTCTTGGGCGGTGAAGGTGGAACTGGCGGCGGCGGTATCTTGGGCGATTCGTCTCCAACCGGCAGTACCGGAAGCGATATACAATTAGCTATGCAGATTGCAGCAATGTTTTCTGATGCAAGGGTAAAAGAGAACATCGTACCGATTGAAAACGCTTTGGATAAAATTGACGAACTGACCGGCTCAATGTTTGACTACAAGGGCTTGAAGGGTGCCCGGACCGGTGGGGTAATGGCACAGGATCTTGAAAAAGTTTTGCCCGAAGCCGTTACAGAGGTCAAAGGTGTTAAGTGTGTCAATATGAACGCGGTGATAGCGTTGCTTGTAAATGCCGTGAAGGAATTGAAAGTGAGAGGTAACTAAAATGGGATACATAGGAAATATACCGTACAACCCCACAAACGACCCAATGGCCCAACTTGCTCTTGCGCTTCGGAACTACGATGAAGGTCAGCAGAACAAACAGGGCGGACGGCAGATGATGAATATAGGCCGGGAGATGGGGGCCGGATTACCACAGAATATGACCACACCGACAAACCCTATGGCACTACAGTTACTTTCGCGGTTATTGACCAGTCAGGTAATGACCCCGCTGCAGGAATCTCAGATAAAATCGAACAACGCCCTTGCCGACTGGCGGAAGAACCGACCGGCGGAAGGTGCGGCCAAACCGTTGACCCGAGCCAACATATCAACGGCCCGCACAAAAGCGAACCAGATAATAGATAAACTGCCGTCCAAGACCTTTGAATGGGGATACAAAAACTTCACGAAAGAAACGATGCTCCGTGGCTACGAAGAATACAGGATGCTCAACGACTATGACAACCTGCAGGCATCGGAAACCAAGCGACTCGATAAGGTATGGGACAAAATGGTGGGATTTTACAACGCGGGCAAGAAGGGAAAAAGTCTCAGGAACGAGTACGACTGGGACCCGGAATCCGCCGAAGTTAAAGACTTGCGAGGACTCACGCCGGCCGTTAAAACCCAGCTACCCCACCAGGCTTTAGCGCCTTTCTGGGAGGGCATTGACAAAGAAGAACGGCAGGAGATCACTGACGCATTGAAAGCCAACCCGAACAACATAACTGAAATTCTGAGGATATTAAGTGGGTAGATTTGCAACATTGGAACCGCCTAAAAGCCGGTTTGCTCACCTTACCCGAGCGCAGCCTGAAAGTTTTCGTACAAGGGCGAAGCGGACCCGCGACCATCCGGTATGGGATGCCAACAAACCCAAACCATTACCCGAAGCCGGCGACGTTGTAACTTCTGAACCGGTTCCCCAGGACGAGTTAGCGGAGAGGGAGCGTTTAGCCGACCGCAAAAAATGGACACCCGAGGAGACGTTTCTGCATGACACCGGACGCCCAAAAGAACTCACATCGCTATTGGCACCCTTGCCGGATATGGTTGACAGCAGATTCGGCAAGATAAGAAACCCCGACAAGCCAACCGGGTGGGCTTATATACCCGAGCGCAAAAGAAATGAGATCACCTATTTAGAACAACTTTTAGA
>SDBV01006432.1_pt1 | contig 16287 bp, 9 predicted proteins | sample 2277081 | NCBI WGS metagenome assembly SDBV01 (sample SAMN10402039, study PRJNA504765) | marine sediment metagenome | isolation source: marine sediment core GS10_PC15, 223 cmbsf | place: Arctic Ocean: Southern Knipovich Ridge | collected 2010
ACCACGTTGTTGTCCACGTCAACAAATCGCATGACAGTGCCGTTTGGGACACGGCTATGCCAAGCCATGGCGAGGTGTCGTGGACTGATGAGAGCTCCGCCCCTACGTTGCGGATACGCTGGCCGGTCACTAGTATACACCGGGAAACACGTTATCTGATCGACAATGTCGTTCAGCCAGGAGTCCGTGTTTCGCACGTAGGTTGCGTTTGCGTGATCTATTGTGCTGAACAGGGGCAGAGCAGCCGCTGCTTCTGCAGCCGTATAGCCGGCAATCCGTGAATCCACGGCATCGATACATTCGTAGGCCAACGAACCGATTTCGTCGTTGCACGGTGAGCTGCTGGAAGAACTACTGGAAGAGCTGCCGCTTCCAGTAGCTTCGGCGCCGTCGAGCAAATCCCACAAAGTGGCTTTATTCAACTGGGGATAGTTACTTAACATTGGTTTGATTCCTTTGTCTTGCTAGTGTGTTCGTGTTATTTTGTGGTTGCCGCCAGTCGGACGACAACCTGCGGTTTGTGGACGCCGCGACCCGTCCAGGTCCCGTCCGGCTGCGGGGTTAGTCGCAGCGTTGGACGGCCGTATGGACTGGCGATCACCAGAGACCCCTTTTCCATCCACCAGTAATAGGCAGCATCCTCGCGGCCCTCGATAATGAGCGAGTTTTCGCTCAGAAGAAAAACTTTCCGGAAGCTCGCGCCGACAACGTCGAAACGCCGCCCGAGGAGTTCAGCCATTTGTTGCCGGTCGCTCGGCGGCAAGTGTTTTGTTAGCAGTGGCATCGGATTCCAGAGGCCCTTTAGCTCCCGAACTAATTGCAGGCATTCATCTTCGAGCCTGAAACCGCGCGAGCGACGGTTGCGACCCAACGTCCACTTGGCCGCGCAGCGGTGTTGGAAGAGCCGGTGGCCCTGGAAATCGTGTTGGCATAGCGTGTATGGTATGCCCATCAACCCCCGCTCGGGCATCGCGTAGGGCTGCTGCAGGCGGTGCCAGGCGAAGCGAAAGGTGTCTTTGTCGCCGTAGACGATGCGGTAGAAGAAATCGGAATGCTCGTTGTACCAGTTGCACAAGTTCAGCGGCGCCCAACAGGCTTCCTTATCGATCAGAATCTGTCCGCTCTCCTGCTCCCATTCGTCGCGATACGCGACGCCAAATACTCCCCAGCGTTCGCTCTGGGGAGGTGTCCGGAGGCCGTCCGGCCAAAAAACGGCTCCCGCGTGGCGATACCGGGCCTCTTCGAAAAGGTAAGTCGGGTCACGGACCGGGACGTTGTCGGCGTCCAGAAAGAGCACTTCCTTGAACGGGGAGTGGAGGATCGAATACGGCTTCAGTTCCCAGCCGCCCAGCCGGGGATGCGGATGCCGTCGGCAAACCAGTTCCGCATCGACACACTCCGCGCCAAGCGGTTCCACCAGTTCCGTCCAATCCTTATCGCATTCCGTCTCGCCAAGGTGCCATACTTGGATTGGCAACTCACATTCCAGTCGTCGCAGCATCTTGATTAATACCCACGCGGAGGTAAGGTATTTTACGCCTCCAGCACAAATAACCACGCCGCGACCGCGAAAACGTCCGGGATACGGTTCGATACTTTTTATGTAATTGCCGGCTGCTCGTGCAGCGTTGTGATTGGTGATCATCTCATTTGCCATGAAGCCCGGGCGGCGATGGCCGACCAGGTTTCTTGTTGGTTTTGCGTGGTTCGTTTGAGTGGTGGAAAGCAATGCGCTTCCCGGTCGTTACACTGTCCAATGTATGTGGCTAAGCCGAAGAATTGCAAGACAATTTTTTAGCCACCCTTCGTGTGGCTAGAACACCCAGGCCAATTTGAATATCAGTGAAACACTCCATAATGCGTACCGGCTTCAGAGTCGGGCGATATTGGTTCCGGCAGGGAACATGCCACGTCTTGTTGACGCTTACGGTTCCATTTTGGTAGACGGATTGTTGCTTTTATGGTAAAATCCAACATCCGATCCACGGGAATCCTTTCCTCAGAACTCACCCCCCCCCATTTAGGCGAGAAAAAACCATGACACAAAAAGGCACAAACTTCTCACGTCGTAATCTTCTCAAATCGGCCGCGGCCGGCGTCGCCCTGCCGTATCTGGTTTCACCGCGGGCAATGGGCGCCGACGGCAAGGCCCCGCCCAGCGATCAAGTCAATATCGGCATTATCGGTCTGGGCGGCCGCGCCCGGTCGATGGCCGATACCTGCCGGCCGATTGCCGCGCTGAAGGTCTCGGCCGTCTGCGATTGTCTTAAGCCGCGGTGCGATTCGTTTGTGGCATCCAAAGGCAAGGGCTTGAATTGGAACAGCTACGTCGACTTCAACAAAATGTACGAGAAGGAAAATCTCGACGGTGTGATGGTGGAAACCACCACCCACGCCCGCGCATGGGTTGTGGTGCAGGCCATGGCGGCGGGAATGGACACCTACATCGAAAAGCCCATGAGCCTGACCATCGCCGAAGGCCGGCAGATGGTCAACGCCGCGCGGAAATACAAAATCGTGACACAAGTGGGAACGCAACAGCGGTCCATGCCGATGAACAACTGGGCCAGCGATCTGGTCAAGAACGGTGCCATCGGCAAGGTGCATACAGTCTTGGCGCCGAACTTTGTGGGCCCCAACCGCTGGCCCGGCAAACCCGCCCAGCCGTTGCCCGCCGGCGCCGACGCCAAGTGGTGGGATCTCTGGACCAACCAGGCCGAGATGCGTCCCTATCACCGCGACTTGCAACTGGGCTGGGCGCGCTGGTGGGACTACGACAGCGGCGGACTCTGCTACGGCGTGACCGGATGGGGAACGCATAGCTACGACCAGATCCAGCGTGCCTTGGGCACCTCGGAGACGGGCCCCACCGAGATCTTGCTGGAAGAGCCGGTGACGAACCAGCGCTGCGGCAAGTTCGAAACCAAACGTCCCGACGCCACGCAGTTGGGCCATCTCTTGAATCTGGCCAAGCCGGTGTTCGGGCCGCGGGCCAAGGTGCGCATGAAATATGCAAACGGCACCGAACTGCGGCTGCACCTCGACGGCGACTGGGGACCGGGCCTGGGCGCTATCTTCATCGGCGACAAGGGCAAGCTGGAAATCAACCGCAACAAGATCGCCGGCAATCCCAAAGAACTTCTCAAATCGCCCGATAACCCCGGCCCCAACAAGCTCAACGAAAACCAATACCACGTCGAGGACTGGATCGAAGGCATCAAAACCCGCAAGCGTTGCAACGCCGACATTGAATACGGCCAGCGCAGCTCGACGCTTTGCTATCTGGTCAACATCGTCCGCGACGTCGGCCAGGTGGGCAAGACGCTCAAGTGGGATCCGGCCGGCGAACTCTTCAGCAACTGCGACGAAGCCAACAGGATGCTGGCGCGACCGCGACGCAAGGGGTATGAGTTGGCGGATTTGAGCTAGAGGACGCAAAACGGGGCAGAACTATTATTTGAGCCGCCACTGCCGGCTTCAGCAGCTAGTCGTTTAGCTCCCTCGAAGAGTCCAGCTTTATACGGCTTCTAGAATCACCTCCGCCGCTGCGTAACCGCTGCGGACGGCGCCCTCCATGGTGGCCGGCCAACCTGTATCGGTCCAATCACCGGCCAAGGCGAGGTTGTGGACCGGCGTCCGCTGCCCGGGCCGCAATTCATCCACGCCGGGCCGAAGCGAGAAAACCGCTCGCGGTTCGGTTATCAAGCGCCAGTGTAAGAGACGCGTGTCGCGCTCAGCAGGAAATACCTCTTGCACTTCGGCCGTGATTTCCCGGCAAATGTCTTCTCGGTTTCTGCCGACAAGATCGCGCGAAGCACTAACGACGACCTGGCTGTAGCCGTCGCCGTGGTTGAAAATCCATTGAGCTTGCCGGCCGATAAACAGGGCATGGGGCAGATCGGTTACGCAGCGGTCGTGCCAGAGATGCAAGGCCGTGATGGGAGCCGCCAGGATTTTTTCAACAGCTTCCAGTTCCGGCAGGGCTGCCAGCAGCGACGGCGCCAACAGCCTCCGCACGGCGTGCCAAGGAACCGCCACAACGAAGGCATCGTACTTGTGCCGCTCGCCCTTGGAGAGGGTGAGCGACACGGCGCCGCCGGCATCGCCGTCGATGCGGGCGACACGCCTGCCGCGGTGTATGGCCACGCCTTTTTGCCGTAGAGAATCGCCCCCCCGTCGGTCGAAAAGTTCGGCCAACGGCTGGCGTGGGATTAGCAGTTCGTAGCCGTCGCGGGTGGACATGAATCCGTCGACAAACACCTTTCGCGCGGCGGCGAGCGATGCGTGGGCAAGCTTCTCGCCCAGCGCGCTTTCCAGCACGATCGACCAGAACCGCTCGATGGCCCGCTGCGACTGCCCGTGGCGGCGGAGCCATTGTTCGACCGGTTCGTCTGCCGCCGGCGTCTTCAAGAGACGACGCATGGCCGCGAGAATCCTGAACCGCTCGGCAACGCCAAGGTATCCCAGCCGCATCATGGCCGGACAAAGATGCAGCGGCGGCGGCAGCCAGGCGGTGGCCGAAAAGTCGTATCGTCGAGGATTTTTCCCCGGCGCGAAGAAGTGCAGCGTCTTATGCCGCGCGAACGAATCAGCAAGCCCCATGCGACCGCAGAAGTCGGCCAGGCTGGTGCAACAGCCCATGGCCACGTGCCGACAACGGTCGATAACCCGGCCGGTCTGCAAGTCGCGAAACGATCCGGCCCGCCCGCCCAACGCCCCACGGCTCTCGAAGATTTCCACCCGGCAGCCACTCGATTGCAGAGCCGTGGCAGCCGCCAATCCGGCCAAACCGCCGCCCACGACACCGATGCGGGGATTATTTTTCGCCACCTGAGAGGACATCGACGGCCTTGATTAGTTGATAAAAATACAACTTCGATTCAGTTTTCATTAACCGTGCCTTCTCGGCCATTGTCGACGGTTGAGGGGCCTTGCGTCAAGGCTGGCCATAAGACCTCGGCAACGGAAAATCTGGGCCTGTACGGATTTTTGTGTCAGTATCCAAGTGGCACGGCCATCCTGGCCGTGTTTCTTCACGGGCTGGAAGCCCGTGCCACTAGATGACACAAGATTTCTTACAGGTCCGAAAATCGGGGCCATTTTTTTTCGCATGTGTCAAAACTACAGGGTGCAATATGCAATCGATTATGTATTGTATCCCCCCCGCTTTATTGCAGCGTTTTTCCGCTGCACACCTATTTTTCAAGCAAATTCCTCGCTCGTTCGGAACTGCCTCACCCTTACAGCCTGAAAAATGGTTTACCCACAACCGCTTTTTTACATAAACCGTCCAGAAAACCGCCAAAATGGCGTAAGGCCCGCTTGCAATTTCAACCTCGATTTTATAGAAATAGAGAAAGTCACTTGTCAGTTTTCTACCCGTAATTCTAGGGGGTGACTGTGGGCGGAGTATTTTGGATCATTGTAGCCGGCGGGGTTGCAGCCCTCATCGGTATTTTGTTGACGCGCCGCTCGCCACTCACAGCGACTTGGCGCCGCAATCGTTTCATCGAAGCCTGCCGCGATTTCCACTGGCAACGAGAACATCTCGAAGCCCGCTTTGTGCATATTTCTCAATTGCACTGCAAACCCGGATCGCCTCATTGGGCCGATTGTGATTTCTCCGACGACGTGTCTTACGTGCGGAACCGTTATACGGGCGAGCTGTCTGCTTTTGTCGCCGTGACCATCCTGCTTGAAGTACCCCAAGCCATGCACGACGAAGAATCCGCGCACGGCGAGGACAGTGTGTATGCTGACGGTCGTGTGTTCGGGAAAGAACGTGAACACGCCGCCATGGACTTCGGCAACAGCGTCCGTAAAGCAACCGCCGTGTTCCGTTTCGGGCGAGATCGCTGGGAAACCGACGGTCGAACAATCTTCAACCTCAGCCCCACGGAAACCATCCGCTTCTACCAACACGATCTAGAGATGGTGGGGCAAGAGTTGGCCGCACCGCGCTGAAACCCCCCGTAGGGTGCGTGCTTGCACGCACCAGGCGTTCCGTGGTGCGTGCCAGCACACACCCTACTTTGTCATGAAATTCCGTAGCGGCCGCAGCACGCCCTCGCCTCGCGGAATCAGGATCGCAAGCAGGCGGCCGTCGGGGCCGACGGCCGCGTATTCTTGTCTATCTGCGTTTGTTGTATTGCAATGCTCGGCCGTATCCATGGGCATTGGGATTGTGCGTCCGTGCCCGATCTCGACCACGTCCTCTGCCGAGAGTTTGACTTGCGGCAACATCTCCGTGGCCGTTGTCGTCGGCAACAGGTGTTGTGCCCAATCGTCTTTGCCCAAATCCGTGGGGTCGACCGCTTCGTCGAGTGTGAAACGGCTGATGGCCGTCCGCGTCAACCCCGACATTACGGCTGCCGTGCCCAGCGATTCGGCCAGATCGCGACCGATCGAGCGGATATAGGTTCCACTTCCGCATCGCACATCAAGTGTTAGAAGAGGGTAGTCGTATGAAACGACCGCGATGCGATAAACGTGAACCGGCCGCGGCTTCAGTTCAAGAGGCTTGCCGGCTCGCGCCAGGTCGTATGCCCGACGACCGTTGACCTTGATCGCCGAAAACGCCGCTGGGCGCTGCTGGATCAGACCGGTCAGATTTGCGGCCGCGGCCGTGATTTCCTCGAACGTGGGTATCGGCGGACTGTACAACTCGACGACCTTGCCTTCGGTGTCTTCGGTGTCTTCGGTGTCGCTGTTGCGTCCCAGAAGAAACGAGCCCGTGTAGTGTTTGGGCATTTGTTGCACATATTCGATCAGCCGCGTTGCCGAACCGACACACAAGACCAAGACGCCGCGGGCCAAGGGGTCGAGAGTTCCGGTGTGGCCGATTTTGGTTTTAGCGGCAAGTCGCCCCACGATGTCGACCGCCCGTCGCGATGTCATTCCGGACGGTTTATTGAGATTGAGCAGACCAAGGTATGGCGCGGCGTTTTAATCAGTTATCGGCATAATAATCGTCAACGGGCGGTGTTTGGGGAATTGCTATCTCAGTGTTATTACCAACTTCTGATAATTTCGCCGTTCGATTCCCATCATGCTGGTTTCTTTAAGGCCCATTTTACGAGCCTTGGCAAGAGCTTTAACGGCGGCTTCTTTTTGTCCGTCTTGGAAATAGGCCTGGGCTTGATGGAAATAGCGAACGGGAGTGGGCTGATTATTGAGGGCGAGACTGAGGTCGTCCAGCGCCCTTTTGGGTTTATTTTGTGCAAGGTAAACGAGCGCGCGAGTATCCAACAGGCCGGGGATTCTACCGTGCGCATGAATGGCCTTGTTGATCAATTCCTGCGCCTCGTTGAGGTTTCGCTTATGCAGGGCCATGAAAACGGCCAGATTGTTCATGGCCGTGGGGTCGTCGGGTTTCCCCCTGAGGATTTCTCTGTAAATCGACTCGGTTTCGGTGTCGCGGCCCTGGAAATCTCTCAAGACGGCCATGGCGGTTTTCAGGATAATGGCGTCCTGGCCGCTTGCATATTTCCTCAGTGCGTCTTTAAGAATCCGATCTATCTGTCTGAGTTGTTCGGAGTTGGGCTCAGTCCCTTGAAGAAAGTAGAAACAGGTTTTAGCAATGTCGCCGGCGGAACTTTGGGAGGCGTGTTGCTGCACCAGTTTTATCGCGCTTTTGAGATGCCCTTGCTTGGCGAGAAACTGGGCCATAAGCAGTTCGCGTCCGACCTGCATATCGACGAATTTGCGATATATGCTTTGGGCCTCATCGTCAAATCCTTTGGCAATAGCATCTTGCCCTCGGCCGCCTTCCTTGAGAATCGTAGCGAAGCCGGCCAGGGCGTTGGCGATATCCACCAAGTAAAGCATTTGCTTTTGTTTGTCGGCTTGAGGCGTATCGAGGAACGTCTTTAGAATGTTGATCGTCGTTTCGTAGAGCCCTTGCTTGAAGGCGTGCTTGGCAGCGAGTTTGTGAGTGACGATGGAGTCGGGGAGCGTCTTATGGAGCATGTCGAGATAGATGCCCGCCTCTTGGATTTCGTCCCTTTCGATGAGTGTGTCGGCATAAAAGGCCAGATAGCGAGGTTCTTGCCCCCTGCCGCTGAGGATGTTGCGCATCAGGTTTTTGAAATCCGTCAATTGCTCTTCGGACAAATAGAGCTTGGCCAGGGTGAACTGAATTTCAGAGCTTGGCGAGCGTTGCGCCGCCAGTAATTTCTCCAGTGTGGGAATTGCTCTTTTGCGTTGAGCCGGCGAAAGATCACTGGCCAGGAGGACGGCTTTGGCATACTGGTCGTCCTGCGAAGAGGAATTTAGACGGAGGTTTTTTTCGATCAGTTCCAGAGCCTTCTTGCGATTCGATTCGCCTCCCCGAGAGAAGAGAATGGTTGCGTAGGATCGCCTTGCTTTTGATTGCTGATCGTCGTCTGCCCGCACATCGCCATCGATGATTTTCTTCAATTGCTCAACGGCCTTGCCGATCTGATTGTTTCGCATATAATAATCGGCGACCCGTTCGACGGCAGCGGCGTCATGGGGCGATTTTGCGGCAGTTGCCAGAAGTAGTTTTTCGGCATCTTGTTTTTTGCCGATGGCTTCATAGCATTGTGCGATTGCGGACGCGACCTTTTTCGGCGGCAGCTTGGATTGAGCTTCGGCGATAGCCGCTTCCGCTTTTTGTATCTGTTCGGTTTGGCCGTAGAACTGTATCATGGCGACCCAGGCGATATCGTTGGCGGGATCGAGCCGGACTGCTTTTTCGAAGGCTTTTTCGGCTTCTTTGAGATCCCTGTCGGCATCTTCTTGTCGTTGTTGGTTATTCGCCTGGCGGCCCAGTATGGAAAGCAGTTGTCCCAGCCAGACGTGGTCGCTTGCTTTGTTGGAATCGGCGGCGACTTTTCTGGCAAAAACGAGGGCATCTTCGTATTTGCCTATTTGTGCCTTGACAATGCTGGTTTCATAGTCGGAGTCGCCCGTTACGGAATCTTGACGTTCGCCCAGTAAGCGCAGAACTTCATCGGCTTCGCGGAAACGATTCAGCTTGGCGAGCAGTTGCACCGTGCGTCGGATAAGCCGCGTGGATTGCCCGCCCAGGTCGATAGCCTTGCGGTAGCTCTCTACGGCCGCCTCCGCGTTTCCCTGCCGGTCGTAGAGCGTTGCGTCAAGTACCCTGGCGGCCATCCAGTTGGCGCGAATTTGCAAAGCTTTCTGGAGATGACTTTGAGCTTGGTTCAGCAGTTGGGTGTCGTTGTCCTTGGCCGACATGTTCAAGAGAACGGCTTGTCCGTAATGCCAAAAAGCTCCCGGTTTCTTTTCGTCCTTTTTGATCTCGTCGAGAACCTTCTCCATCTCCTGGAAATCTTTTTCTCGAACGGCGATTTCGAAACTAACGATCTGCATTTCCCTATTGCCCGGCTCGTCGTTCAAAACCCCTTGCGAAAGTAACTTTGCCTGCTTGTAATCGCCGGCCCTTAACGATAGCCCGGCCAGTCCTCGCCAGAGGTGAAGACGCGATGCCTTGGAGAAGTTCTTTGTGCTGCCGGCCAGACTGCGGAGCGGCTCGGCGGCTTTTTCGCCCATCCGCGCCAAAAGGTATTCGCCGTGCGTCAGACGCAGTCCCGCCGTATCGCCGACCATTTTGCGGGCCTCGAGGAAAGCGTTCTCGGCTGCTTTCCAGTCCTTCTTTCGTTTGGCCACCTTAACAAGAGCCGTCCAAATACCGGCCTGATTGGCCGCGTTCTTTCGCAAAGCAAAGGATAGTTTTCCCACCTCGGCGCGGGCGTCCTCTTGTTCGTGGCCCAAGAGCGACGCCGCTTTCCGCTTTGCCACCTCGAGTTGCGGTTGAAGCAATTCATGTTCCTCTTCGAACTGCTTCTGGGCCGCGTTGAGAATAGCGGTGGCTTTTACATCATCGCCTTGGGAGAAATATATGTCGGCCTGCAAAAGAGCGACTTGCAGCGGCTTTGAATTCGTATTCCGCAGCAATTCGATCAGTGCTTCGATCTCTTCCCAATTCCGCTCGGCCTTGGGCTGGCGAAGGTTTTTTGTGTGCAAAAGTCTGGCGAGTTCAAAAGCGGTCGATAGCGGCGCGTTGTGCAGCTTAAGTATGCGGCGATAGTCGCCAATTGCGCCGTCGATCTGTCCCGACTTGGCTTTGGTCTCGGCAATACCGATCAGAGCCGGCAGCCAGGTACGGTCGGAAGATGCGGCTCGAAAGTATGCGTCCTGCTGTTTGTCGAGACGTCCCAGACGACCGTAGCACTGGGCAAGCAGGAAGTCCAAACTCTTTGCTTGGCTCGGCCAACGCCGGGATGCCTCGTCTCGTACCGCCTCGAATCCCTCGGCGGCTTCCTGCCATCGCCCCTGGGAATAAGCAATATGCGCCTCGATGTGGTCGACGGCGAACTGATCGGCATCGCTGTCCTCGATTTTACGGCAAACCAGCTTGGCGTCGTCGATGCGGCCGCTGTCGATCAACAAAGCAGCTAATCGCCAAAGCAGGTTGGTGTTGTCCTCACAAGCTTCGCTTCCCGCCCGCAGACTGGCAATGGCGGCCTTGCTATCGCCCGATAGTTGGTTGATCTCTGAAAGCACGGAATAGCCGGGAGGATATTTGGGGAATAGCGACGTGAAAGATTGGGCATAGCGGAGGGCGTCTTTCAAGGCCTCCTTGGAGTGGTCTTTCTTACGCCAACAAATCATCAATTCCGATTGCGCCGCCAGCAATAAACCGTCGCGGCAGGCATCAAGCTCTTCGGAAATCCCTTTCAGCTTCCCGCCCAGTGCCAAGGCAGCCTTGTTGGCGCCAAGCAGGGCGTTTTGGTATGAGGATGTGAGCAGTTCGTTTGTCGCGGGTGGTTGCGTGGGGAGCTTTTCCAATGCGGCTTTGAGTGCTTTTGTCTCCGGCAGCGAAGGCGATTGTCGGTCTGCCTCGTCGGCAATGATCGTAATCGCCTTCTGCATTCCCCCCAAGGCGTCGCGGACGGCGTTTTTCGTCAACAACTCACGCTCGTCGACGTCGTTGCGAGTGGCAAGCTTGTTCCAATAACGGGCCCGCTTGAGTCTCGCCGAGTAAGAAGCCGGGTTGGCGGCGACCATCTCGTTTATCCAGTAGTCGGCGTCGGCCGGCCGGGGCGGATCGATGGCGCGAAGAATAAATGCCAACTGCTCATAAAGTTCCGGATCGTCCGGCGAATGGGCGATGGCTTGCTCCAGCGACTTTTCGGCAACCACATTTTTTTCCCGGATGGTCTGACAGCGACCGTAGGTTTTCAGTAATTTTGCGTCGTCGAGGATCATCCATAGGTCGTCTTCCAGGAAAGCAAGCAGTTTTTCCCTATCCACCGCCTGGTTATCGTCGGTAAGAAATCGTGCCAGCGACATCTGAGGATCCTGGTTATCCGGCACTGGTGGTGAAATGCGTTTCCACAAATCAAAACGGTCAAAAAGCTTTGCCAGGCCTTTGGCGTCGGCAGGAGGCGCCACAAGAAATTTGATGTGTTCGATTGCGCCCGACCAGTTGCCGCGCTTGAAGAAAAGGTCGACAAGTTTTGCACGAAGCTTGGGATCATCGTTTTCATCTCGAAGGATTTTTTCCAAACGAGCAATTGCGTTATCATATAAGACAAGGCCGGAATGAATGATCTTTTGACGCTTGCTCGTATCATTTTCGTCGGCCGCGGTCTCGATAAGCGACTCGCCCGAGTCCGCATACATCAGAGCAAATTCGGACTCTATTTCGCGGTCGTCTTTGTTATGAATCAAATAGCGGGTGTAGTTCAGGCCGATTGCCTTTATCTTTTCCATTTTGTCGAGCGGATCTTGCACCAGCGGAAGATTCGCAACCCCGGAGCGTGCCTCATCCAGGAAAAAACGAGAATGACGCTTCACCTGAAATCGGTTCAGAAAAAACACGCCCACACACGCAACCATCCCGCCCACCAGCAAAACGGCAAGCAGGCGGACGTTCAACGAAAGACCATCGTTTTTCATGGATACAACCTCACACGGGCTAAAGCCCACAACTCAAAAAGACTTGCAAACATGCGCATGCCGCGCGCTGAATATTCAAGTAAAACGCTAAGACTGGAAAAAATATGCACTTACAGACATTATTGCACCGAAAAACTTCTTTGCCAAGGAGCCCGCCAACCGCAAAAACCGAGCAAATTCGCACAGCACTTACAACCCGAAAAAACCATACTAACCCGAAGCGCAAGCGAAGGGACGTGCAGCGTTTTCCGCTGCTTTCCCGCCCTTCGCTTGCGCTTCGCGCTTAGTATTTCAAACGAAAATACCGGTTCATGAATAATCCGGGTTAGCCCAGTCCGGCGGCAAGCCCCGATTCTAACATCTGTCCTCTGTCCTCTAAAACACCTGCTAAATTACCACTCGATAGCATGAATGCCCATAACTCTAAAGGGTGTATTTACCAAGAACAACTGTTTAACGCTTGACTTAGCGTAAAGTTGTACTGATAGTAGGGATAATGCTCTCGATATCTTTGATCGGTGCGCCGCCCTCTCCCCGAGGTTGCAGGCTCACAAATGTATCGTGCATCCGGAACTGATGAACAATCTCCGCTTTGGTTTTGCGACGGAGGAGTGACAATGGCCGACAAACGGCGTTTCGTAATTGTATTTGTGGTTTTGACAATCCTCTGCGGCTTTGCCACATTCTTGCCGCTGGGCGGACAGGCAATTGCAGAAACCTGGTTCGGCATACAGGGTAGCATCAGCGGCGAAACCTATCTCGTGGGCCAACGCCTTGGCGACGGCATTGCGGGCGCTGCGGACGATTATGGAAGCGTGCATGTGTTTGTCCGCGATGCCGAGTCCTGGCCGGAAACAACAACTCTAGAAAGTCTGCTCGAGCCGGGAAGCCTTGGCATCGGCGCCGAGTTCGGTGGCGGAGCCGTTCTGATCGACGCCGATACGGCCGTCGTGGGAGCTTATCGCAACACGGTCGGCGAAGAGGCCCAGTCTGGAAACGCTTTTATTTTCACGCGTAGCGATTCGATCTGGTCGCCGCAATCCGTCTTGGAAATGCCGGGCGGCGCGGTTGAGAACGCTCGATTCGGCGTGGCCGGCGACATCGACGGCGATCGACTGCTGCTTTCGGCCTCGGGTTCGGGAAATGCCTATATTTTCACCAGATCCGGCCAAGAGTGGGATTCCGGCATCGAGCTATCCGGCGGCGACATCGGCAACCCCATCGGCGTGGCGATCGACGGCGATCTGGCTGCCGTGGGCAATTACGGCAGCAATCCACATGTGGATCTGTGGCGATACAATCAGACATCCGGCGCCTGGGATTTCGACTCCGCAATCGCCAACTACGGCGAGGCCGACGATAATCTCTTTGCCGCCGCCATAGATATCTCGGGAAACACCATGGTCATCTCCGCTCGTCAAGAAGCGGTCGACGAATCTGCTCGTGCCGGCGTGGTCTACGTATATGAATATGACGGCGAAAACTGGTCGGATCCAAAAATCATCGCCAATCCAAACCCCGCCGTAAACGACGAATTCGGCTACGACGTGGCCATCGACGGCGACCGTCTGCTAATCGGTGCTCCACGCGACGATACCAACGGCAACGACGCCGGCCTAGCCTATCTATTCCAGCGGACCGGCTCTGAATGGACGCTGGTCGAAGAACCATATTCACCCGCGGAGCCCGAGGCCGGAAAGTGGTTCGGCGAGATCGTCGACCTTTCTGAAAACGTGCTTCTTGTCGGCGGTCCCGGACGCACGGCCGATCCAGTCGGCAGCGGCGATGTCTTCTGGTTCGATCTGGAAGGCGCTCCGCCAGGACCGGATATACCCGGCGACGCCAATCTCGACGGCGAGGTCAACGGCCTCGACGCCACGATCCTGGCTGAAAACTGGCAAAAGAGTTCCGCAGCCACCTGGTCGGAGGGTGATTTCAACGGCGACGGTATGGTAAATGACAGCGACGCCGCAATAATGGTCGCAAATTGGCTGAAAAGCCAGACCTCGCCCGCCACTGCCACGGTTCCAGAGCCGGGCGCATTCGCTCTGTTGCTGGTTCTTGCCTGCTGCGGCCTTTTCGGGTGGCTGAAAAAGTAGTTGTCGCCGTAAGTGCTTTCAAAGCAATAGGTTGCGACCGCGAACAGCGTTTGCGTCAGTCGGTTTTCAGCCTTTTCTCAATCATTCACCGTTTACGTAGCGGTTTTTGTGCTACCTTTGCTAAGAGCGTGTTTTCAAAGCACGTTCTCGGAGGTAACCCAACTACTGTCCGGTACGTCATCAGCCACGCCAGGTGATTGCGAAACCGGAATCGTTTCTAGTACTTCAAACCACAAGGAGTATCCCGTGGCCGAATCAGCCGACAAACCGACCAACGAAGAACAGCAAGCCGCAACGAGCACTCCCACGGAGCAACAAGTTCCGCCCAAAGCCGAGCAGCAACCGAAACAAGCCCAGCAACGCCAGCAGATTCAAATTGACGACACAAATGCAAACGTCGCCTATGCCAATTTCTGCCGCGTAACCGGAACACCCGAGGAATTGATCATCGATTTCGGGCTAAATCCGCAGCCCTTTGGCGTACCCACTACCCCGATTCCGATCACGCAACGATTGATCGTCAACTTCTACACGGCCAAGCGCATGTTGCACGCCTTGCAGTTGACTGTGCAGCGTCAGGAAGCCACCTTCGGCGTCCTCGAAACCGACGTGCAGAAACGTGTTATGCCCAGCGTAGCGCGTCAAGCCGCCCAACAGCCCCAGGCATAATTAGCCGCTAACACCAGAAGAAATACCACGCGGACCGTGCAAAACGCGCGGTCCGCTTTTCTTCTTGGCTACTTGCCCTCGGGCTTGCATAATATCGATAAACGGCGATACTTATTGGTTCAGAAACCTGAAACCACCCACATAAAAACCCACAAAGAACCACATAACAGGCACGACGATGGACCCTAACGCCCTGGCGATGTTCAAAAAGATGCTGGAAACCCCCAGCCCCTCCGGTTACGAATCGCCGATCCAAGAGGTGGTGCGTGAATATGCCGGGCAGTTTGCCGACGAGGTTCGCAGCGACGTTCATGGAAACGTCATTGCGATTAAGAACCCCGACGCTCCCATCCGCATCATGCTCGCCGGGCATTGCGATCAGATCGGTCTCATCGTCCAATACATCGACGCCGAAGGCTTCATCTATGTGCAGCAGATCGGCGGCTGGGACCCGCAGGTTCTGATCGGGCAGAAAATGAACATCTGGACGGCCGGCGGCTCGATATTCGGCGTCATCGCCCGCAAACCGATCCACCTTCTCACCGAGGAAGAGTCGAAAAAAGTTGTCAAACTCAAGGACTTGTGGATAGACATCGGCGCGGCCGACAAGGAAGAGGCCGAGAAACTAGTGCGCATCGGCGACCCGATTACCGTTGACCTTGCCGTGCGTGAGATGTGCAACAACTGCATTTCCTCGCCGGGCATGGACGACAAGTGCGGTGTCTGGGTGGTCATGGAAGCCCTGCGACGCACCGCCAAAGACAAGCTCAAGTGCGGCCTGTACGCGGTTTCCACCGTCCAGGAAGAAGTCGGTCTGCGGGGCGCGAAGACCAGCGCCTTCGGTATCGATCCACATGTGGGCATAGCCGTGGACGTAACCTTTTCCAGCGATTGTCCCACAATCGAGAAAAAACAGGAAGGCGACGTAACCCTAGGCAAAGGCCCGGCCATCTTCCGCGGCCCCAACTTCAACCCCAAGGTCGTCGAGCAGTTGCTCGAAGCGGCCGAAGCCAACGACATCCCATATCAACTGGTAGCCGCCGGGCGGCCGCCGGGCACCGACGCCAACGCCATGCAGATTTCCCGCGCGGGCATGGCCACGGGCCTGGTGAGCATCCCCAACCGCTACATGCACAGCCCGGTCGAAGTCGTATCGCTGGACGATATGGACAAAGCCGCCGATCTGCTGGTGAGTTTCGCCGAACGTCTAGACCCCAAAACCGACTTCGTTCCGTAGACACCCGTAGGGTGAGTGCTTGCATCTGTCTATTATACACAACTATTTGGTCATTCGAAATTTGAGTGCGAGATAATTATCGCGACCGCGCCGTTAATGAATTCCTGCAACATCGAACGAAGAGAAATAGAAACATTTCACCATTTTTCACCACGAAAGATCGAAAGTACGAAAACACGAAAGATATTTGCATCTCCCCTAGCGCGAACAAGCCGCAACCAAATGAAACGGTTTCGAAAGATCGTTAAGTTTTTAACGATGCTTGGGCTTAATCGTATGGAATTCGGTGATTGGTTTGGGCCGTGCAGCCGTATAGTTGTTTTCCACAGGCAG
>SDBV01006433.1_pt1 | contig 16285 bp, 16 predicted proteins | sample 2277081 | NCBI WGS metagenome assembly SDBV01 (sample SAMN10402039, study PRJNA504765) | marine sediment metagenome | isolation source: marine sediment core GS10_PC15, 223 cmbsf | place: Arctic Ocean: Southern Knipovich Ridge | collected 2010
CACAGGACCCGGAGCAGGGCTATGGTTTCGTCCACATGCGATCTGCGCCATGCTGTGCCCAGTTTTATGTGTATCAGGGCGCGGATGTATTCCTCGCCGTCATTCTTATATACGCCGTCAGAATACCGATATATTGTGCCTCTCAGCATGTTTGTACATATGAAGAAGTCCTCGCTGCGCAGGTCTTCAGCTAAGAATGCAGGCACAAATTTCTTGCCTTGAAAAAAGCGCATTTCAGGGTTTTGCCTGAATCTGTCCATTGCAGCCCGGACTGTGCGCTCGACATATCCATATCCCTGATTCGTATCTCTGTATTTATCCCCGGAGAACCATGTAGGGTGAGACAATACATAGAGACAATTGCTGGGCGTGTAGCCGCCTCGCAAGAGCTCTGTAACAATAACCCAGTCATTTGCCGACCTGTCAATACTACTGTCGGGCCTCTGTTTTGCACCGGCTGATTTCGCTGATTCTTCGGTGTAAATACGATCCCACAAGTAGGTGGGTATGGAGGTTTGAAACTCTGAGGGCACAGGTTCTTCATCAAATGATGTGTCGCTCAGGTCTTTATTGCCAAGCTGCATCCGTGGAAATACGGTTATTGGATACACATTTTTATCATTTGAAAGCTCAATTTTTGCTTCCACAGGGGGGGCTTTCTTGTGATTATAGGTGCCAGGTATCCGCATTACGCGGGCTAGATCGTGGACGTTATCCGCGCCTACGTGAGCGAATTGGCGTTGAAGCCAGGCGTTCGATTCTTTGATATGGTCGAGGTCAGTACAGAACTCATCTATTAGCCAATAGGCATGAATCCCGTTTCCTGAGTCAATAATAAGTGCTGGTTTTAAGTCGAATTTCTCTAGAGCTTGTAAGGCGTCTTCCTTAGATTTGAGTGTGTCAGAGTGATAAGGATCGAGGTCCACCCACAGCACAGAGGTGCCAAGAGAGTCAGATTCAGCCCCCCTGCCGGAGGTGGGGACAAAGGATAAGGGGGTTATTCTGGCAAAAATATTGGCTTTTTGGTTGAAAGATTGGATTTTATAGGAGTCAGATTTGTTAAATAATTCAGCGATAGGGATAAAAATAGAGGACCATTTCTCTTTTGGGGAGCTCCAGGATATTCCTATAAATGATTTGGAAGGTGTGTGTTTATGAATAATGTTAAAGAATTCTTGCACAGGGCTCCCCTTCATATGCGTTCATTCGGACTATTTTACTCTAAGGCATTTGGGTTTGCAAGTTGTTTTTTGCATTCATGTGCCTTCATAATTTTTGTATGAACTTACTGAGTATCTAGCTATACTATTAGGGAAGTCTAAGGGTATCAATTTATTATGTATAGTAAGCGTACAGGAGAGAGTTGTCGAAAACATAGTCGAAATACTGCGTAAGTTCATAATGGCAAAATTGAGGGGTTTGATATATAATTTACTATGTGCGACAGGGTGTAAAGTTCGGCGCTAGGAATGTGGGTGGGATCGTCCGAAATTATTCAAATAGCTGTATCGTTGGCCCGTTTGGCATTTGAGATGATTCTGCTCACAGCCCTGTGAGAGGCATTATGACGATCTACGTTGACAAGATTACTAGATACCCGGCAGAGGCCATGAAAGATGCTCATACAAGGCGGAATGGCCCCGACTGGTGTCACATGTGGTCAGATGGGCCTCCCGGTGAGCTTGTCGATTTTGCGGTGAATAAGCTTGGGTTAAAAGCTGGGTGGTTCCAAGATCACCCGAGCTTGCCGCATTTTGATATTGTGCCGTCAAAACGGTGTTTGGCTTTACGCCGTGGTGCTATTGAGAAAAACTTGCGCTCTTATCTTCGGGAAAAGCTGCGAGGTGCAGGCCTTAGTGGATTGTGGATTTAAGTAACATTGTGTTGATATGGTAACGACTCCGAAGCCTAGGCCTGTACTTACTATCAAACAGGCACGTTTTGTCGATGAGTACATGATTGATCTCAATGGAACTCAGGCCGCAATACGTGCTGGTTATTCTGCGAGGACCGCTGGACCCGGTGCTGGGCAGTTATTGAAGAATATTAAAATCTTGGAGGCCATATCAGAACGCGTCACTTTTAGGTCTGTAAGCTCTGATATTATGCGGGAACGTGTTCTCAGAGAGTATGCTGCTACAGGCTTCGCCAATATGTCTGACTTCGCTGAATGGGATAATGACGGTCTTAAACTGACGCCATCCGACGAGCTAACCCGAGATCAAATCAGCGCTGTTTCCGACATCTCTATGGATGAGCATTCGGTCAGAGATAGAGAAGGCAATACGATCACTAATCGCAAGGTCAAATTCAAACTAGCTAATAAACAGGCTGCTTTGGATTCTTTGGCGAAACACCTTGGCATGTTCATTGAGCGCACTGAGATAACAGGCGCAGGTGGCGGACCCATCCAAGTCTCCATCGCTGAATCCTTCGGAGTCGTAGTTGAAGGCTCTGTAGTAAGTGATTCCAAAGAGCTGCTGGAGGGATGAATTGAACTGCATCAAATGTCGAGTCGCCATGTTTCAGGAAGAGGGCTGTTACAGATGTCCACGCTGTCAAGCTACCGCGTGCGCCGACAGACCACACATAACTGGCCAGCCTCCGTCTATACGGCCTTATCATAAGTGTTGACACATGAGTAACCTCCTCAGCTTCGACATCGAAATATCCGATGTCTTTGACGACCTAGCTCCAGGTGAGAACTGGAATGACCGTGCGCCGTTTCACATCTCCGTAGCGGCGACAGCTTGGGCTGAGGGTTATGAGACTGATAAGGTATCCGTTTTATGGTACTCTCGACTTGGCGAGTTTGGATCGGGTGATCCTGCCCCAATAATTCATAAAGATCGTGCGTTTGCCCTCCTCAAATATCTGAGCACTATGCAAGATAGAGGTAACCGCGTCTGCGCCTGGAATGGTCTCGGATTCGATTTCAAGTGGTTGGGTTACAATGCCGGCGACATGGAGCTCGCCAAGAAAGTAGCGTTGAAATCTTATGATCCCATGTTCCAGTTCTACAATCAAAAAGGGTTTCCTGTTGGATTGGCCAAAGTCGCCGCAGGACTGGGTATTGAGCAACAGAAGCTCATGGACGGAGCCGATGCTCCTAAGAAATGGCGAGACGGCCATTATCAAGAGGTCATGGATTATGTCATCGGCGACTGTGAGATGACGAATCAGATAATTGAGGGCATAGAGACGATTGGCGGGATCCGTTGGGTAACTAAAGCAGGCAAGCTCAGTGGCGTAGCCATGCCTGTGCTGAAGACCGTTGAAGAGGTTTTAAGTGAACCACTTCCAAATCAGTCTTGGATGTCGGATCCGATTCCTCGATCTAGTTTTGCGGGGTGGCTAGATGAGTGATACTGTTCTTGAAGGCCGGTTTGATGATTCCTTTCACGATGGACGGATTAAACGTACGCTCGCCAAATTGCGTAGTTTAATCAGTGAGATAGAATCTGGGATGTATGAAGATGTCTATTACGGTGTCGAGGTTGATATTGTAGAAATTACTGAACCTGCAGACAAAGCAATTAGATATAGTCCCTCTGGTGGCAGTGAGGTAACTATTCATTTGCTAAAGTCTGAGCGTCCTGTATTCAAGATCAACGCTCAAATGAAAGATGGCACTGTTAGGGTTTGGTATCAAGCAAACAAAATACATCCACGCGGGACGTGACCACCAAACTCAGTCCCTGTGATTGGATGAATAACCGCTTGACTATTTGCTACATCCTATTTTATACTATGTGTAACCTGCATGACAGGAATACTGAAAGGAGGAAGGTATGAGATATCTTCTAGCAATGGTGGCGGTGATGGCTATGCTCTTCGCATTCGCGCTGTCCACTTACAATGCTCGGGACTTACCGGCGGACCTTCAAGAGTTCACGCTCGTCGCGCCTCTTGAGAAGGTGCCCATTGAGGTTGTGAGCCTCGGGATTTATATAGATGCACAGGCCCTTCTGACCGATGGCACCATCACGGCCCTTCTTACTACTGAAACGAAAGCTCCGGCTAGTGATACAAGCTTGACGTGGCAGAGCAATTGGATCGGAGACGAAGCCCATCCGGGCTACTTCAAATCGACTGGTGGCCTCTCTCCCTATATAAATGCACTGATCGCTTAACCCGGCGTCAAGATCGCCTATACAGAGCCTACTCATAACATTTGGGTAGGCTCTGTCCGCATTTAATTATGACAACTAAACTCAGCCCACGTGAACTAGTCCTCAAAGATCACGCTATCTTTCAGGAAAAGATCATCGGTGCGAACCTTTACGAGAAGCAACAGGAGATGGTGCGCGCCGTATTTACGGAGCAGCGTGTAACTGTCAGTGGGGCAAATGGCTGTATTGCACCGGAAACTAGAATCGAAAACGCAGATACGGGTGAGCTGATTCCCGTTGCTGATATTACCGGTGAATTTCCGGTTTGGTCCATTGATGGTGAGAACGTTGTTAGATCAATATCTCAAAAGCCATTTATTAAAAGACGCACTGATCTCTATCGTGTAACTCTCAAAAATGGGGCTACGTTTCTCTGTACGTTAGATCACAGACTTAGGACTTCTATAGGATGGGTGCCGCTGCGTTCTCTTTTAATTGGTGATAGCGTTGCCATCTCATCTTCGCACTCTGACTCATCTTCTTTCGGGTTTCCGCAGAATGTTTTCTCCCTGTCCATTCCTGAGCCATATGGTTGCCATTGTTGGAATAAATCTCTAAATTCTCAGGTCTGTTATCTCCACGAATCCCATTCTTATGATGAACAACCTCTTGAGGTGTTAAGCAACGTCCAAGAATTCCTTCCATTACAAGACGGTGTTCCCGGACGTAGTGATGGCTATCGGCATAAGGGTGATCAGGTTTATGGATCAAAATATAACCCGATTTATCCACTACTCGACCGCCATTCCAAAACCCATTACGGTCAGATGGAGCCCCAGTTTTTGGTCTCCGAGGAATCCCAAGGCGAACCATTATCTTTCTCACGTGCCCATGCTTCAAACCAAGTTGTTCTCCAAGCCAGCCAGATCCTTTCATCCTGTGTTCCTCAAGAAATGGCTTCAAGGTTAGGTCCCTCGCATGAGTTTGATCCTTCCGGTTTTGAGCAGCACGCTGGAGAGATTCACGACTCATATTTTAACTCTACCTACATCTTTAGTTCTATACATGATATTCGATTTGAACGTGTAGGTCAATTTTATGATTTACATGTTCCTGGAACCGAGAACTACCTAGCGGAGGGGGTGTTTCATCACAATACAGGAAAAGACTTCACAGCCGCTCGAATCGCATTGCAGTGGCTGTCTATGTACGAAAAATCAAAGGTCATTGTTATCGCGCCTACTCACAGGCAGGTGGAAACGATATTCTGGAACGAGCTTAGATCGGCATACGCCTCGAAATGTGTCTCTGCGCCCTGGGGCTTTAGGATATTTCCTGGCTCTGCAAGAATCGAAGCTGATGTTAATCCCCATGAGCGGTTCGGAATCGGATTTGCTACAAGGAATCCCGCAGAGGGATCTGCACAGCTCCCTACCGGTCAAGGACTCCAGGGTTATCATTCACCTCATCTCTTAGCGATCATATCGGAGGCTCACGGTGTCCAGCAGTCGCACATTGATGAAATTCGCAGGCTCAATCCGCAATGCCTGCTATTGACCGGTAATCCGTTCTCTGCGGTGGGAGAGTTTTATGATTCGCACCATTCAAAGGCTAATCTTTACCGTGTCATTCAGATTAGTGCGTATGATACCCCGAACCTGGAGGCCGACGCACCTGATCGAGGATATGAACAATTTCCTGGAATGGTTAATCGAAATGACGCTAATCAACGACGTGAGGAATGGGGAGAGAACAACCCGCTCTATATCGCAGGAGTGTTGGGTCAATTCCCGGAAAACCTCGCCGATCAGATCATTGTACCCCTCAGTGTCGCCAAGGAAGCCGCCTCCAGAATGCGACCAGCCACAGGTCCTGTGATACTGGGCGTCGATATAGCTGATACCGGGGAAGACAAGACCGTGTGGACCAAACGGCAAGGCCTTGTTTCTCAGATCGTAGAACGGTATCACGACGTCGATACTATGGAGACCGTTGGGCGTTTGAGACGCTATCTCAGCGACTGCATCACTGAGGGCACTCCTGTGGACGTGCTCGTAATCGACTCTGTTGGCATAGGCCTCGGAACGTATAACCGTCTGATGGAGCTGGACCTTGGCAACACACGGGTTGTGAAATATCAAGGTGGAGCCCGAGCTAGCAAGTCTGATGATTTCGTTGACCAGAATGCCGAGTGCTATTGGCGTCTCCGGGAATACTGTTACAAGGACGATGGCTGTATTCCGGACGATCCCGCGCTGCTAGCGCAATTGTCAGGGAGACGCTATAATATTCAATCAGATAGACGGACACGTATGGAGCCGAAGAGTAAGATGGTCCACTCCCCTGACGAAGCAGATTCACTGGCCATGACGTTCGTTTCCGCCGCCGAAGCTGGTCAGGGTGTTCCGATGTTGTTTCCATAATGGAATTAACTCCACATGAAAGAGCATTGCTTGATATGTTGGGGGACTGGTGGAACGGATATTGTGAATTGCCAGACAAACCTCCTAACGAAGATTCAGAGGTGTGCGCGCAAATTCATGCGTTACAATTGACTATTATGGCACGATTAGCTAAACGTGCTCACCCGGATTATTTCAATTAAACCTACACCAACAAATAGACGCGGTAAATCTTGGAGGGAAAAAGAAATGGCGAGTTTATACGATATAGAGAACGAGAAGAAAGATATACCGGACAATTTCGCCGATCAGTTTTCGGTGACGATGCACCCTTACGGTGTGACGTTCTCATGGATGAAGACCAGAGTCGTGCCCATGGGCACAATTATGCCTGAAGGTCAAGGCATCCCGCCTGAGATCGTCCAGATAACGAGAATGGCCCCGGCCCATGTGAAGATGATGGTCTTCACGATCTATAGACTCATCAGGGAGAGGGAGAAAGAACAGGATTGCATAATCCCAATTCCGAAACAGACCTTGGACGATATGAAGATAGAGGTCCCGGATTGGGCTGCATTCTGGGGAGAAGTACAGAAAAATGAAGATGCTCCCGCAGTCGTTCCCGAGGTTGTCGCTATCGCGCCTGTCGTTGAAGTCGTGGCAGCGCCAGCCGTTGCAGGATCCCAACCTAACCCAGCCTGAGATATACATACTCAAGCCGGACGGAGCTATTGTAAAGTCCAGTCTCGCTGATATCCAACGATCTCGGCAGGTCGATACAATGCTCACAGGCGTTGGTCAGGAATGGGCCCCTACGGCGTATGGTGAGTTCGCCGCTAAGTCAACGCCTACATATCGCGCAGTTACCCTGCGCGCAAAGTCCTTACGTGCTGCTCCTATAATAGTGAACACGCGGCTCAAGAATGGCTCATTACGCCCTGTGAGTCCTGACCATCCTGCGCAACGCCTCATGACTACGGTCAATCCGTGGTGGACTGCTGGTGATCTTATAGAGGCCACGGAGATGAATCTGTCTCTGTGGGGCTCCGCTTTTTGGTTCATTGAGACTGAGAGACCAGGACAAGACCCAAAGGCCATTTGGTCCCTACGTCCTGACCATATGAAGATCGTCCCGGACGTTGACAATTACATCAAGGGATTTCTACTCACGCGCGGACGGGAAGAGATACCTTTCCTGCCTGAAGAGATCGTCTGGTTCCGATATATCAACCCCGTTGCTGAGTATGCTGGCCTTTCTCCTGTAGCGCCGGCTCGACTTACCCTTGAAATGGGTCGGGACGCACTGACGTTCAACAGTGCGTTTTTTAAGAACGGCGCTATGCCTCAAGATTTGGTATTCATGGTAGACGGTCCCGTTACTCAAGAGCAGTCGGACAGTTTCTATGACAGATTGCGCAAACGGCACGCGGACCCAAAGAATGCGCACCTGCCGCTCCTGTGGGACATGTCTCAGGGCAAAGCGCCTCAAAAGCTCGGTCTGACGCAGCGCGAAATGGAGTTTATGAAGACCCTCAATTACACGATTGAGGACGCTGCCCGCGTATGGGGCGTTCCACCTCCGTTGATGATGTCTCAGGAGTCCGCCACTTACAACAACGTCAAAGAAGCACGTATTCAATTCCACATTGGCACAATAGCGCCTGAGTGGGATTTCTTTGAACAAGAGATCAACGAGATGCTGTTCAAGCGGCATTTCAAAAATGAGAATCTTGTGGCGTCGTTTGATCGAAGCATGATTCTACCGCTCAAAGAAGCGATGTCCGAGCTCGACACGTCCGATCTCGAAAAGGTTAAGTTCGGAGCTCTGACGATCAACGAATACCGACGTGCTCGGAATCTGCCTGACGTCAAGTGGGGCAATATATGGTGGGCTCCTGGTAATCCTACGCCAGTCGAGGATGAGGAGTCATTTACCGCCCCCACGCCTGTGAGTGGTCCGTCTCAGATAGCACCTGAAGAAGACGATGAGGATGTTGATCCTGACGACGAAGATGAAGACGGGGATTCTAATCGTAGCGCACGGGCTTATCCTCTTGAACGACTGGAGGCGGTATCAAGAGCGTTCAGCCAACGACTCACAGCGCAACAGCGAAGATTCATTGAAATGCAGCGAAGCCTCTTCAATAGACAGCGAAAAGAGGTAATTCGTTTGCTCCGGCTTTCAACGGAAGAGGAAGCGCGTGCATTCGGTAGTGAGGAACGTCAAGCTCCCCGCGGTGGCATATTCAACATGGATTCGTGGGCTGCAATCTTCCGTAAAGAGGGACGCCCTCTGATAATGCAGATGTTCACGACATCTGCGAATCAGCATGCGTCAGATTTTGGTCTAGGCACATTTGATGCGCTGGCACCTGCCGTTACTGAATGGGTAGATGACCGCACGGAATTCTGGCTAACACGTGTGAATGCAGAGACTGCGGAACTGCTCATTGGTGAGATTAGCGAAGGCGTATCGGCGGGCGAGAGCATACGTGATCTTGAAGGCCGCGTGGAAAAGGTGTTCCGGTTCAATAACTCAGTACGCGCCGAACGCATTGCACGGACTGAGTCGCTGTCCGCTTCTAATCAAGGGCATTTGGAGACTTATGCCCAGTCGGGCATCGTAGATAAGAAGGAGTGGATCACGACTATCGATGGGCGTGAACGCGATGCACACAGGACGGCAGATGGCCAGCAAGTAGATGTGAACGACGCATTCATAGTTGATGGTGAGAGCTTACCCGCGCCTGGAATAGGTGGCTCTGCTGGTAATGTAATTTCTTGCAGGTGTACCGTGGTCCCCATTCTCGTAACTGCGCCTGAGAATATTGAGGTTCTTACTATTGATCTGACTGCTGAGTTCGCAAAGTTAAGTGATTCACTTCACGCGAGTGTAGAGAAATCACTTGCAGTCAGCACAAATGGTCACAATCGGAAAGTCATATGGGAAAACGGGCTCCCTGTGAGGACGGAAGACGATGGCTGAAATACCAATAGGCCTCAGATCGCTACTAGCTGATCTCCTGTTGAAGAGACAAGAGGGTCCAGATGAATTCTGGTTTGGTCTGACATCTTCAACGAACGTGCTCAACATCGTTGATGCACAGGAGGGGGAGCCTAAGAATACAGGATACACGCGCGTGCGCGCGCAAATGAGCGCCTTTGATAAACAGGTAGAGGGCGGCGTAGTCACAATTCAGATTGACATTGTGACATTTGGCAATCTGAGTGATGAACGTTGGCCCGAGGTCAACTCTGTATTCTTATCGACTGCTGAATTCGGGGGCGAGCTAATAGCAATCGGCAGTTTATCCAACGCTCCCCGACTCTTAGCTCCCGGAGACGTGATGCGCACGCCTATGACGATTAGGTGGTAGGAAACCTATCTAAATTAGGAGAAAATAGATGTCATTAGTAAAGGGCGACCACGTAGTTATCAAGAGGGCCGGTCTTATTTTGACTCCTGACTCAGGAGAGGCTTATCACGAGTTCGAGGTTATGGACGAACCTCTTGGTGTAGCTTATCACTTGGATGGCACCCCATTGGAAGATGATTATGTATGGAAAGATGGTGACGAGTTAATTCAGGCGTATAATGTTCAACTTAAGGTTATAAAGTAAGTTTTCCATGGAAAACTATATTCTCCCTTGGACGTGGTACACAGGCGACCCTGATGAGTCGTACTGGACGTGCAAGGTTCCTGGAGTCCGCATCAAGCAGGTCAAGGATCTCCGTTCGTTGACGGCCCAGGCTATTGCAGGAGGCAATGGTGGTTACTGCTGGGTAACGAGCGCCGTACCCCTTCCAGTGATTCCTGATGGTGGCTTGTACTTGGGGAGTGACCCGTCGGCCCGCCTTACTAACGGAGCCCGTCGTAGCATAACCGGTCTGTTCCCACACCTGATGCCAACTGATTTGGATGCCGAAGACAGTTTGTGGGATGTGCTATGGAAGCTGACACTAGAGCTTGCCGACCCGACCGGCGAGAGTAGCTGGAAGCCCCTTAGAGGCAGCCCAAGACACGGCTTCAAGGTCACTCTAGGTGATGAGGTACGACACGAGGACTTCAATCCCCTACACCGCTCCTGGCAGCCCACGATAGACATATTCCGAGCCGACTATCGGCGGAATCGAGCTATTGTGTATGACCCCAAAGAGCGTCTCAGCATAGAGGATGTCCAGCGGTTCACAGGCCGTCAGATGCTCAAGTATGGCATCTCAGACTCTCGTGACTTATTGCCGATTGAGTATCGAGATGAAGGTTCACTAGGACATCGCTCCCCATTCAGTGACGCCTTCACGGACACAAACGGTACTGCCCTGGAAAGTCATACCCCGAGTGTGGGCACGTCCTGGGAGGTAGTTGCCAACGCCATCGACATACAGAGTAATCGGGCTGAGGCAAATACAGCTAACAGTGAGTGCATTTACAGGCTCTCAGATGCGCTTGATAGCGACGATCACTTTGTTGAGGCCGACCTTAGCACCCACTGGTCACCAGACGGTAACCCACTTGCGAACGACGCGGAGGTTATGGGCCGCAAACACGCCACTCTAGCGACTCTGACTATGTACGAAGCTCGGATGCAATTAGATGCCACTTTAGCGAATGTGCATAATGAACTGTTCAAGCGTATTACGGGCACGACCACTGAGATAGGAAGTGGCTCAAGTACATTCACAGTCGTTGAAGATCAGGACTATCTTACGCGGTTGACCATGCAGGCCGATGACACAATCACTGTTGATAGGGAAACAGTGGAGGTCATTTCCGAGACGAGTCAAACCGACATAACAGGGAACCTTTACTGCGGGATAATCCTTGACACGGAAGCGACTAGTAGAATTAACCGCGCTGACAACTTCTTGTGTAATGACCTGGCCGCACCAGGTGGTGCCGGTATCCGTAATCCATTCGGAGGGCCGATGGTCCTTAGAAACCCTTTGGGAGCATAGAAGATGTCTGAAAATCTCGGAATGATACGGCCAGGGTCCGCGTTTCAAGTACACTTCAACACGTTTGACTCTAACGACCCGTCCGCATCGGTGGCCATTGCTGCCTTCGTATTGACTGATGTACATATCTACAAAGACGGTGGAGTCACTCAGCGGGCCTCCGACTCGGGCGTTACGCTACTCGAAACAGATGGCATCGACTTTGATGGCCATGTCGGCATAGGCGGAATCCAGATTGACCTGTCGGATAACGATACAGCAGGATTCTATGTAGCAGGCTCAAGGTACTCTGTAATTATTGGCCCAACGACTGTGGACGCGGCGGTCGTGAACTTTATAGCGGCTACGTTTGAGATTGGCTACCCAGATGCAATCGTAAACACGACGATTGCGACCTTGGCCAGTCAAACCAGCTTCACCCTGACGGCAGGGAGCGCCGAGGCCAATACCTACAAGGGCTGGAAAGTCATCGTTCATGACATAGCGTCTGCTGTGCAGCTTTGTATCGGCTACGTGAGCGATTATGCCGTCACATCAAAAACCGTTACGCTTGCAGCGGACCCCGGCGTTTTCACCATGGCGGTGGGCGATAATGTTAGCTTGTTCCCGCCAGATAATGTCGTGGCATGGCTTGGAACTGCTGTATCCGGGTCGACTGCCGGTAGGCCTGATGTCAATATAGCGGCTATATTTAATAACATTTTACCAGCCCTGATTCTGGAGCGGTGGCTAAACGAAGCAAAGGTTTCTACTGCCGATAGCGGAACGATAACCACGCTTGTTGATACGAGTCTTTCCGAGGCAGACGACCGCTGGAATAGGGCGTTGCTAGTCTTTACCACCGGAACTAACAATGGCTATACGGCAATCGTTACGGATTTCGATGCCGCGACGGACACTCTTATATTCATACCCGCTGTCCCCGATGCCGTTACGACAGAAGACTACATCCTTATTCCTGGGCTTGGCCAGGCTAATGTTGATGCAATTTGGGACGAGGCAATTGAAGATCACGTCTCCCAGGGCACCACAGGCTTTGCTGCGCTGCTGTCCGTATATATGGGGCCGGATGGGCCAGGAATCTTCGTAAAATCCAGCGCAGCAAATACGAACACCGTACTCGGAACCGATGGCACGGAGAAAAACCCTGTCTCCACATTTGCCGCTGCCCGTACTCTAGCCGATGCTCTTGGCACTAATGTCTATTATCTGGAAGGCAACTCAGATATCACACTTGCCGCGACCCACGAGGATTGGGAGTTTATCGGGATAGGCTCCGTTGCTGATAATACCGTTAACCTGGGTAGTCAGGATGTAGACCGCTCTCTATTCCGTAACCTAACAATCGAAGGTACACAGGGCGGAACAGGCCGAATAACATCGCGAGACTGCGCTCTCCAAGACCCCGGAGCAGGTACGACAACACTTCACATATTCGCGGAGCGCTGCGGCATCGTTGATGATATCTTGGTCGACACCTCAGCAGATAACGTGTTCGATGGCTGTTTCTCTCTAGCGGCCTCCGGTGTGGCTCCGATTATCACCGCGACCGGGGCTTCTGGCTCCATCCTTATAAGCCATTGGGGCGGTAGGATTGAGCTAAAATCCCTCTCAGCGTCGCACAACATAGAGCTGAACGGTCACGGCCACGTAATTTTCAACGCAGATTGCAATGTCAATGCCAATGTGGAAATCCACGGCGTATGGGACGTGACGGATAACACTGCTGGCATGAGTGACCTGGCCACAGAAGTTGGTCTGGTCAACATGACCAAGATCAATGAGGAGGCGGACACAGCGCTCTCCGACTACGATGGCCCCACAAAGGCAGAGATGGACACAGCGCATGCGCTACTTGCCACACCTGCGCAGGTCAACACAGAAGTTCTTGACGTGATGAGCACGGATACATTTGCAGAGCCTGCGAGCGTACCTGCCGCGACCGCTAGCATAGTAAACAAGATCGGATGGGTTACGTCCGTGTCTCGAAACAAAGTTACCCAGACTGCTACCAAACAGACTCTGCGCAATGCCGCAGACGATGGTGATATAGCAACTGCAACAATTTCTGGGGACGGTGTAACCGCCACTAGAGGGAAATACGCGTCTTAGATGGCTATTGAAACCCTAGACCAGCACTTCTCTATGATGGGAATAGCAAATCCCACTAGATTCATTCTCCCCAATCTAACAGATGGGGCGACCACAGAAGACCTCGCAATGCTCTTGTGGCTCTACCATGGCATTGCTTTGAGCGAAGCTGTAGTTGCAGAACCTTCGCGCCCCGTGCCACGTCCGCGAACGCTGATGTTCGCAGAAGTCCCGTTGGCTCAGCGTATCACTGTCGCTGTATTTATATCGTGGAGTACGCAATGGGATGTAACAGTAGATGATACAGTCACCACATTTGAAGAGGTCGAAGCACCTATTCAGGTGCCGATGCTTTCACTGGAGGTCTCAGACCGTGTACGGTCGACATCGCTGGCGACCATTCTTTTCGATGCACAGGCGATCCACTTCAGTATTCAGGAGCTTTTGACTCCGTTTGAAGTAGGCAAAGTGGTTGCTCGAGTCACTGGCGAAGATTCTACGATCCGCGATATGATAAAGGAGATTGTTGACGCAGCAATAATAAAGGAGAGGATCATTCGGGAGTGTGAATGGTTACTAGGAATTGGAGGTTCTAGTGAATCAAAATAACGGGTTCGCTGTTGAAGGATTGGCAGCAGGCACAGTCGACACCCAATCAGCCCCTGTGGGCACAGGCAGCGCCTTAGACATATCCGACCCGAGATTCGGGTATAGAAATATCCGATACAACTCAAACAACTACGAGCAAAACATGGCCGCATGGCGCGCTGGTAACAGTTGGGGTCATTGCCGCCCAAATTCCATTCTCGTATGTGCGATAGGAAATCATTGGAAAAAGGGATCTTGGCAAGCAGTGCTGGACATGGTCCACTATTCAAATAACTTGGGATACTTCACGTGTCTCGAAGAGATCATGGACCGCTGCTTCAATCCATATGACTCACTTGGCGCTATGCGTAATGAAGCGTCAATGCGCGCAATGCAAGGATACGAGTGGCTGTGCATGATCGACAATGATGTATATCCTAGACCAGATACGCTTATCAAGCTGGTGAATCGTGGATATTCCATTATTGCGCCATTCGTGGCAGAACCATCGTCGGGTAAGCCCTTGCATGGGCCTCACAGGGCTAAGGGCACGGGCATACAACCTGTCCGCTGGACCGTTCTTTCTATGCTCATGTTTCGGACGTCTGTATTCTTGGGCACGGGGCCTGAGCTGTGGAACGACTCGATAGGCGCAGACGAAGGGTACCACTTTCAAAAGTTGTGGTCTTACGGGCATTCCCCAGTGATCGACACAGACATAGTTTTGCCTGTCGGAAACGATCCGACATATCCTCTAGCATCGCTACGTTTCACCAAAGAAGAGCACGACGACTTTTGGAACAAACGCCGGGACGGACTGTTACAGATGCCCGATAGAGCCCCTGTGAGTGCCGGCGACGCTCGCGTATCTGACGTAGGTGAGTACATACCCTTTGCCAACAATGGCAATGCGCCGCAAGAGCGTAAAAAGGTAATCGATTCCAATGCTTACGCAGTAGCGGCGAAAGCGGTGAGGATACATGAGTGATAATTTAATCCAGCGGTGTGGGTGTTGCTCGACACGTCCTATCGTGGCTGTTGCTAGACCGGCTGACGGCGTACTTGAGGTCAAAAAGACTGTCCATGGCACTTCACACGTCAAAGAATTTCCTTTGAGCTATCTGGTCAACATGTTGGACCCGAAGGGCACTAGTTTTACAGCCGTGTGATATCGTATAATGCGATTTAGGAGGAACCGAATGGAGGGATTCGATTCTCTGTCTGCATATCGAGCTATGTATCGCATCCGTAAGATTGAAGAAAAAATTGCGGAAGAATATCCTAAAGGCGATATGAAGCTCCCTGTCCATCTTTCTATTGGCCAAGAGGCTGCGCCTGTTGCCATTTGTATGGCGCTGCATCCAGAAGACCGTCTTGTAGCTGCTCACCGTTCACACGCTCCTTATCTAGCTAAAGGTGGTGATCTCCGTGCGTTGGTTGATGAACTTTATGGTAAAGCTACTGGCTGCACTGGCGGCGTCGGCGGTAGTATGTATCTCACTGATCGTAACGCTGGCTTTGTTGGCTCTTTCGCTGTTGTGGGTGATTCTGTGTCTGTGGCTATTGGCATTAGCCATGCTTTACAAATGGATAATTCGGAACGAGTTTCCGTCTGTATATTCGGCGATGCAGTATTGGAAACCGGGCAGTTCTGGGAAGCGCTGAACTTCGCTGCTCTCAAGAAATTACCCATTCTTTTCGTCTGTGAGAACAATGAATTAGCTACTCAGACACCTATAGACATGCGCCAGCCGCTGGTATCAATCACTGCAAGAGTCAGACCTTGGCTGCCTCACAGCACATATCAAATAAGTCTCAGTCCACTACAAAATACTGATGAAATTTCGCACTACATATACCAGGCAGCAGAGGTCGCTCTTGGGAATTTACCCGCATTCATAGAAGTCCAGACGTATCGATTTGTTGAGCACGTAGGTCCGAATCCTGATTTATACATACGTCCGGAGGAACTTGAATGGAAAAAACAGTTTCATGACCCTGTAAAAAACATGGAACGCATGTTGACTAAAGAGCGTAGATACATGGGTGACATAATCACTGAGCACGATCTGAAAAAGATTTGGTCTGACGTAGAGCAGGAAATACGTGATGTTTTCCAACAGGTTGCAATTTCT
>SDBV01006434.1_pt1 | contig 16284 bp, 19 predicted proteins | sample 2277081 | NCBI WGS metagenome assembly SDBV01 (sample SAMN10402039, study PRJNA504765) | marine sediment metagenome | isolation source: marine sediment core GS10_PC15, 223 cmbsf | place: Arctic Ocean: Southern Knipovich Ridge | collected 2010
GGCCACCTGAACGCGGTAATACTCATGTTTGCGCACAAACTGGACCGAGAGCGCATGGGTGGCTACCCCAAGATCGGCGCCACCATTCGCGCGAAAGCGCCGCTCCACCACCGGCATATCAACTGCGCCACCACCAGTATCCTCCTCAGCAACCTCGCGGAACCATTGAGTCGCTGCCACATTGGGATCAGCGTCCGTGTACTCCAAGAACCAAAGCACGCCCGTGGCGGCCGTGATGATTTCAAACAAGAAATCGAGGGAAATGTTCGCGGCGCCCACCATCAAGAGAGGGGACGACGTTGCAAAAGAAGTCGTCAACGCAGCGTCGAAAATCTTGGTGGTCACGGCGCCAGCCTACCAGCAGGGGTCATTGTTGCCAAATTACCGCCGGATCAAGACCCAGGCGGACACCCCCAATGCTGTGACAGCAGCGGTCCCCAGGAGCACCTGGCCCACCCCGACCTTGGCCGCGGATTCAGCCTCCCGGCGTACACGGGCCTCGATAGCAGGAGTCGCCGCCTCAGCGGCAGCCAGGGCTGCATTGATAGTGGCAGCAACCAGTGCGCGCGCGGTCGAGAGCGTAACAAAAACACTCTCATCCGCGAGCTTCCTGGACTCGACGAGGTAGGTCCGCTGGAGTTTCCGGTCCTTGAAAGGGGGGCCAAAGCTCCCCGCGGCGCCGAAAGGCACGCCCGATCCATCCCACTGCTGGCCAGGACCCATGGCCGCGACCGACGTAGGAATATTGTAGCCAAAGCCAATCACGACCGCACTCCCAACATCAGACGACCGGGCAACGGCAGCACCTCCTCCTCCCAGAGTACATTACCGCCGAACTTCTGACGCCAGTGATGAAAGGCTTGCACGTTGTCGAGGCCTTGCACCGTATCGGCGAAGGCAACGGCGAAACAATCGGCGTTCTGCACGAGGCCGCTTATCACCTCGCGCATGTACCGGGGCGCACTACCGAGCGCCCACCAGGAGATAAAGGCCATCTTCCCCAGGCGCGGGATGTGCGAACGCGCCTCCTCGGGATCAACAGTGGTCAGCCCGGGCTCGGCCTCGACCTTCCGGTCGATGAGGACATAGGCGCCCTCGAAGCCGTGTTGACGGTGGTAACGATGCCCCCAGGGCAACGGCCCGTACTCGACAATCACGTCGCACCCCAGAACATGCTTCAGCGCTTTGTCCGGGAGCGACCCCATGGCTAATCCACCAGACCGCTGCTGCCCACAATGCGCCGTTTGAGAACGCGGCACCTCGTGGCGTAGAACGGCAGGTACCGCTTCGGATGGGTCACATTATGAACGGCCGCGGTTGCTGTCGGCCCCGGAACCCTAATCGTCTTCTCTCCTATTTCCGGGCACATCATCACGATCTCGCCGTGCCACCGTGGCGGAGGCGACGGCCCGAAGTTCAACACCGTGCGCTTGCCGCGCCTGCGCCGCCGTCGCCTGGCCATGTTTCAACCGGCGCCCGAAGGCAACCCCGTCAACCTGTGCGTGTGCCCATCGGTATCGGCCGGCTTGACGATGCCATCACGAACGTGGTGGTAGTGGCTCGCGACAACATCGGTCTTGCCGTCACCACTCACAGGATTGACGAACGCCTGATGATCGTGAATCGGCGTTATCCGACCAGAGTCACGGCTGGTCAGTTGTGGCGGAAATGGTGGAGGAGCCGAGGTCGGATAAACCACCAGATCCGGGTCTGGATATACCCGGTGCGCCAACGCGAAAGCCCCCTAGTACGCCGCGCCCGGGTCGATGGTGCCTTCGATGGACGCCCGGTTGCTGAACGTGCCCCAGCGCATGGCATTGATTGCCGACGCTGCACCCGAGGCGCCCTGGCGGATGCCATTGGCCGTGGACATGACGTGCGGGAACATACCCGTGCGCCCGGTCCGTGCGGGGTACGGGTTCTGCGGCCCGTAGGGTGACGGCCGGCTGTGCGCCCGGCGGATGATGCTCGCGATCGACGGCGGCTGCGGAGCCACCGGCGCCGGCTGCGGAGCAATCGCGGCCTCCGCGCCAAAGCCGTTCATCCCCACGGGGTACATGGGCGGCGGCGCGCTCTGCGTGAAGCGCGGGTTGAACCCGATCGCACCGAAGCCCTTGATCTGCTGCGGCCGCGGGGTCACGTCCATGCGTGGCCCTGGCGGTGGCAGACGGGTGTTCGGTCCACCACGCCCCTCAATGTAGCCCGGCCGAATCAGGCGGGGCATCCGCGGCAGACCCGGACGAAACGCGCTGATGGGCAACATCGTCTGCACGAACGGGTTGATGTGGCTGTAGAAAGCCGTTGGAGCCAGGCGCGGGGTGTAGAACCCTGCGTTTGCAGGACGCCGAAACGGCATCCGCTGGCTCATGGGAATCCCTTGGCCGAAGCCACCGCCAGATGTAATCATGCCTCATCCTATGCCGCGGGGAAAACCGGGTCAACAAAGTGGGATTGACCCATGTCCCCCCGGTTATAGAAGCTCTGCCTTCCTTATATGTAGGGCCGCACCCAAAAGGACTCGCAGGGACCGCGTTTTCCCGAAAAAAAGTCCCTCTGGGTAAGGAACGCCCCTACCAGCGGTCTCCAACCCCACGGTCACGGCGGCTCCGGCCGCGCCCTGGACGCTCGGGCTTACGGCCGCGACGGTCGCGACTGTCATCCATGGCCGTCGGCTGTGCAGGCCCTTCCGGGCGCCGCGGCCGGGACGAACGAGGCCGATCCTGATCCGGGTCCTTGGCCATCTCGATACGCAGAAGGCGCCCCATGACCTCGATGGTCTCAGTCTCGGGCGTCCGCTGCTCGTCCGGAATGTCGACGAAACCAAACCCGCGCGGATTGCCGGTCTCGCGGTCGCGCAAGATCTTCGGATTGGTCACTGCCACCCCCACGTCCTCGAAGGCCCGCGACAGACCGGCCTCGTCCAGAGTGTGGGGGATGTTTCCTACGAACAGTCGTTTCGTCATTGGTTTCCTCTCAGAGTCTATCCACAAGTCCCTTGAGCAACTTTTTCAGGATGTCCGGGTCCTTGACCGCGGCCTGAACCATCATCGCGCCGCGGGCGCCTGTACGAGCGGTGAAGCCGTAGGCCCACTGCACGAGGCAGTAGATCGAGCACGTCTCGACGTTCCCCTTTTCCACACCGTTGAGGTCGATGGCCGTGACCCTGTAGTGGCCGGCGAGATCCTTCTTGCACACCGCACAGCTGGTTGGCTTGTTGGTCATGGCATCAAACCCCCGATGTTCTCATTCTCCAACGACTTGCGAAATTGCCGGAAGCCCAAGAAGTTTCCGGACTGCAAAGCCCCCAACGCGGCCTCATCCCACAGCTCAATAGTTGTAGGAGTATCGTCACGACGGTCCCTTCGTGCGCGCACAACCGCACCACGGAGGCGGTACACATCCGCGTAGCTCCCACGTTCAGACGTGTTCAACCACCACTGCGGCCAATCGAGCGCCTGCGCAACATGCTCGGACGGAGCAGCGTGCTTCGGGTCACCGCCGACCAACTTGTCAAACAGCGCCAGGTCGTCTACAGGATCACGCTTGCCCTGATGATTCAAATAAGACACACGTGCGCAGCGGGCCATCGAAACCTTGAACAGATCCTCAGCCGCGATGCTGTTATCGACCTCGTCGTCCCAATCAATGAATGGCATGTGCCACTCACCAGCTGACAAAGCACGCGGCATAGACGCCGCCATCGCAGCCTGTCCAGAACGGGCGCCCTCCTCAAAATGAGGTTCCGCGGCCGGGTGACAACGCAGCCCCCACACATTATCCCAGTCAGTGGCCGTGATAATGATCTCGGTCATCATCCACGCTTCGGTAAGCCGATTGACAATTTGCTTGTGCAGATTGAAGCGTTTCTGGAACTTCTGTGCTTCCTCAATCATGACATCACGGATGCGCAACCACTCAGCGGCCGCCGCCTCAGCCTCGGCACCCTCAAGCCTGGTAGACGCCTGCATTCCACTTTGGTTGATGCCCCACACACGCGGGACGAAAGGATTTTCCTGGATGCGCTTGATCATCTTGGCTTGGGGAATCGCCCTCGAAGATGCAGACGACCGCGTCAGCATTCGATGCGTGTTGACCTCGGCCTGAATGGGACGCGGAACCTTCCACAGCATGGTAGTGAGACGCGCCCCACAGGGCGAAACACTATCAGTAATAACCTTGGCTGAGATTTCCATCGGCTAAAGCTCCAGGGTCAACTTCTGGTCGACCTCGTGCTTGGACTCACCCTTGTAGCGCAAGGTCAATGCGGGGAAAGGCCCCGGCCCCATTGTCTCACCAGGAGATGACAACTGCACAGCGCCCTTCACGGGCGTAATAACAATCTCGGTACACCGCTTGTCCGGCAGCACCTCGTCGCCAACTGTCTCCACCGCGTATGAAACCTTCACGCTATGCACTACAAACTCGATTTTCATTGGTTCAATCCTTTCGCCGCTATTTCTTCACTTCGAGGCCGGTCAACTGAATACGGTTGAGGTCTTCGTGAATCTCGGCGACGATCTCAGCCATGGTTTCCATCGCTGAGGCGATGCCCTCCAACAACTCGATGGACTGCTCGCGGAACTCCTGTGTGGACATCGGGCGATCTTCGCCGCCGGCCCGATGCGGCCGCATGATGGCGCGCCTAGCGCCCATAATTCGGGTTCTCGATGAGGTCGCGGCCGAAGCGGCCAACCACGTCGCGGTAGATACGCTCGTGCACCTCCTCGACGGTGCCAACACCGTCGACGACATTCCACCGGGAGCCCCCACCGAGGTGCAGTGGATTCAGGTGTTGCTGTTCATGCCAAAGCTCGGCGTACAGCACACGGACGGCCTCTTGCTTGGCGTCGTCCTCCTCGTACCTATCCTCGGGCACCGGGCGCCGCAACTTAGCCAACTCCCGCGAGAGCGTAATCAAAATGTTGAGGCCGGCCTGGGGCAGCATCGCATGGGCGCGCAGCAACCAGTCCTTCGGCAACCCGTCGGCACCACCGTAGGCGTAGGAACTCTGCCACCAACGGTCGCAGACAGCGATACCCCCATCCTTTATATACTGGGCGATCTCGACGGCGCCGTCGTACTTGTCGACCACGGCCATGGCCTGAAAGATCAGATCGGAGTCGGGCGACGGCGGAATCTTCCACCCCCGGGGACTCCCGTCAGCGAACGTTGCCTCACTCAAGTTGACCTTGGCGTCACTCTCGACAAAGGTCAGCTTGCGCGTCAAATGCCGCTTGATGGCTTTGCCCAGCGGCGTGTCGTAGCGGTGGAACGAAAAACCCCGAGCGCGCTTCTTGTGCGCGCGCAGCCGGGCCACCAGGCATTCGGCCTGGGTCTGCTTGCCAACCGCGTCCGCGCCCTCGATAACGATGAAGGCTCCCGTCTCCGTACTCATGGACCCACCGGCTTGACAACGGTCACTGGCGCCGCACCCGCCGCAGAGGCCGCAGCCATCTCGATCTGGGCTTCCTTGTAGAAGTGCAACGCCAACTCGTTGAACTGGTCGACCGAAAGGCGTTGCAGGATGGCGCCCTCTGCCGCCGCGGACAAAAATGCAGCCGTGAACTCGGCCTGCGTGACCGGGATCTCGGCCTTGACGACAGCCACGATCACCTCGGCGATCTGAGCACGAATGTACTCATAGGGGGTAGGGGTAGCGGCGGGCTGCTGCGGCTCGGGCATGGCGTCTCCTATGTAGCGGACCAACGGTGTGCGGCCGTGGCCTTGATTGTGAAATTGACGTTGTTCCAGCGACAGCCCCAGGACTCCTCGATGGCCTTACAGACTTCCTCGCCGCGTTCCTCTTTACACAACACGCTCACCGAGTCGTGGCCGTTGTGGAACATGCGCGGCCCCACCTCGACCGGGGCGTACTGATCATACTGGGCGGCAAACTTGCGCGCGCCGATGCTCCACAGGTCGGCACCGCCGGCCTGATTCGGGTAGTTCGCGGCAACCGTGGGGTCGACGCGGCCCATCGGGAAGAACTGACAGCGGCCGAGGATGGGCGACTTGATGACCTTGTCCTTCAACACCTGAAGAAGCATCTCGTCCTGCCACTTCCGCAAACCCGCGCAGGCCCGATTCACCTCCACAAGGAACTGAACCACCGTCTCACGCTTTAGATCCGGCTCATCCTTGACGATCGACTGCCACAACGTGTCCGCCTCGCCCTTGTAAAGACCGCCGTACTCCAGACGCTTGGTCAAGTCGCGCAGCTTGTCGCGCCGAGTGCACATGTCACACGTCGACTTCGGGTCGGAGGCATCCGGGCCGCACACCTCACCAGTGGCTTTCAAGTGCGCCTGATGCTGCGCGTAGATCTCGGCGAGCTTGGGAAAAATCGCGGGGAACGCCAAACAGCCGAACTCGGTGTGAATGTCCTTGCCGCTATTGAAGATCTCCAAAAGAAACGGGTCCTGCGACTGCGCGCCCAGCAAGCGCGCCTCCACCTGATCGTAGTCACCGCCGCAGATGATATAACCGGGGTAGGCCGCGATCATCTTGCGGATGTTCTCGACACCGCCACCGGCGCGCTTGGACCAGTTCTGACACTGGCCAACAATCATCACATTGCCGCCACGACGAACCATGACGTAGCTCGATGGAACCGAAACACAATAAACCGTGTCGTCCCATAGCTGACGCTCGACAATCGTATTGGTTGTCCAAGTGTCCTGCCGCTCACAAACATCCACCTGCCAGTTGGTCCGTGTCTGAATCGGCGACCCGTCATAAGGTCGAATCCGCGCCCGACGCCCAGTCAGGACAAAAAGCGTCTGCACCCAATCCGCATTGACCTTCTCTGATGACGAGTAGCAGTTGCGCCGTGTGTAAGAGCCGTCCCAGTGCATGATTTCACGCAAGAAAAACTCAACCGAAGGGCGCCCCCACTGCAACAACCAAGACCCAAAATGCTTTAAAGCACCCAACATCTCGCGAATCTGATCCCCGATGTCACATTTCTTCACGTAAATCCCGGTGCGCTGGCGCGTCTCGCCCTCACGAAATGGATGCGACGCCGTGTACTCACGCAACGTGCAATCAAGCCCCAAAACCCGCAACGCAGCCACCAATCGATCAATCTTACGTTGCTTGGAAAAACCCTTGAAGTCCCACCCGGACCCATTCCACGTACCGTCGGCCTGCGCGGCACACAAAAGAGTGATCCACGCGCCCAGTCGTGCAGGCCCCAAAACCAATCCCGGCGCCTGCGCATGCCCCTCAAACGAAAAGTGAGCGGCCGTCCGCATTTTCCGGTCGGGGACGAAATCCTGCGCTAACACATCCTCGTGCGAGCCATCCCGTTTGTACAACAGCAACCGATGATCCGGGGTCACCAACAAATCAATGTTACGGCGCTGCAACCGCACCATTTCCCCTTTGTGTACCTGTCGAATCACCCGCGTTGGCTGCACGAACGAAATGGCGTCCCTCTCCACATCATACTGCGCGACCATTTCCTCACGAAGCGCATCGAACCGAACCCACCCACCGGGCGTCAAAATCTCAGTGGCGCCATCGAAGCAGTTAGGGCTGGAGCCCCACCGACCGGTAATCTTGTGAATCGACCAGTCAGGACGAATAGTCCCATACCCCTCGAAAGGCGACGGCTCGACTGAGATGCCATCAATGAACGAGACGGCCTTGTCGGTCAGGATGAACTGGAGCATGTCGCGCGAGGCCTCGTGGTGGCCTAGCTCCTCCAGCACTTCCTTGTCGATCTTGGGCATCCCCGTCTTCTCAGTCGTCTTGACCAGAGGAACGCCGGCCGTGCGCAGGACAGCACTCTGCTGCACCTTGCTGCCCATGTTGAGACCCTTGACGTTCTCGGCAATCAATTCGCGGTAGGCCTCCTGGGCCTCGGGCGTCTTCGGGACCTCGGGTATCGTCGCGGTGTAAACCGTGCGCTTTTCCTTGCCCTTACCCTCGCTGGTCTTCTCGACAACGAGAACGCCCTTGCTGCCCCAGGAGCGCAGAATGTTGGCGATCTTGTTGGGCTCAGCCAACTCGCCCAGGCCCTCGGCCAACGTCCAGTTGGTGTAAGGCGTCCCCTGTTCATGACCGTACTTGCACCACTGATAGACGGCCTCCTGCAACGCCACCTTGCCGAGCATGACCTCGAACTCGGCCTTGCGAATGTCGACGCGCAAGAGAAAAGCGCCCTCCTCGGAGTACGCCAGGTTGGTGGCTGAATTCACTTCACCACCTTTCGGGTCCGCCTTGCGCGCGCCCTTGGCCTGAAACCGAGCAACCCAGTCAAGGAAGGTGGCGTAGTGCTCGCCCTGGGTATACGTCAGCAACTTGGCCTCGGCCGCCTTGGCCAGGTCATCGAGCACCGTGCGCACGCGCTTGCGCTCCTCAAGATCGACCGGCATCCCAATCTTGGTCATCTGCAAGGCGATGCGCGCCAACTCCCGGTCGGCCTTGTAGACCTCGGTGGTCCCAACATTGACGAGCGACTGCTGCAAGAACGGATAGACCCGACACATGCCGAGGACATCCCTTCCGTTATATTTTCCGTCCTCGGGGTCCATCGGCGGCAGCGCCGTCACGAGGGTGTTCTTGTCGATCTGGTTCATTACAAAAAAACCAGATTAAGCTGGTGAGATGCCCGGGTCACCGAAGTGTAGAGCCAACGGCGCCTATCATCTTCCGTCTTCCCCAACCAACGCTCGACGCCCACCGTGACCTCTTGAAACTGGGAGCCCTGGGCCTTGTGGCATGTCATCACATAACCAAAATCGAAAAGAAGGCCGGTAGAAGATCGAGACCTAGGTGCAGTCCACTCCCCCGGCGCAAAAAACCCATCCGAGCCATCCGGGCTACGGGGGTACATCTTCATTGCAGCCTCCACTTCCGCGAGATTTTTGAAGGTCTTCTCGCGGTTGAACTGATGGAAGTTCAAACGGCCGTATGCCTGCCTCTCATCATCAATAAAATCAATAGTGGCTTTGAAACGATCGTACTTGTCCAGCGCCGCATACTCGGCCGAAAGCAGAACGCCACGCATCCCGTTGAACACCCCCTTCTTCCGCTCATTTTGAAGGCAGATAACCACCTCACCCGCATCAGGCACAGGCCCCTCATACCCCTGGGCTTCACGCGCAACAGTATTGAGCTGCACACGCACTTTGTTCCTGAAACAGATCGCGGCACTGTTGAGTGACAACTTAGCGGCGAGGGGAGGGAACATCTTATGAAACGCGACCCGATCATCCACAGGCACAAAACGGCGCGGGTTGCCCCCCTCCCGCACATGCTGCGCAAGGGCCAAAATCGGGTTGCCTTCAGCCTGTCGGTGTATCTTCTCAAGCCGCAGATCAGGATTGCGCATTAGACCAGGATTGGCGCCTATAGGCGGAAGCTGTCCATGATCCCCCACAAGCAAAATCGGCACCTCGAACGCTAGTAAGTCGTTCCAAATATCCTGATCCAGCATCGAAGCCTCGTCGACCACGATCATTCCATACGGAAAGGTGTCCTCGTCCAATCGCTCCCACCCAACGACCTCACCAGTCTTCTCGTCAATCTTGGGCCGGTAGATCAAGCTATGAATGGTCGAGCAAGGGAGCGCACTCAACCCATTATCCCGCAACTTCCGCTGCAACACATTGGCCGCCTTGCCCGTAAACGCGCAAAACGCAATGCTGAAACGCTCAGACAGTTCAGCTGCAACAGCCGACGTGACTGTTGTCTTGCCTGTCCCCGCGTAACCTCCCACCGACAAAAACTGCCGTGCGTTCGGATCGGACGACCACCGAATTATGGCGTCATACACAACAACTTGATCCGGCGACAGATCACTACGCTGTATTTTGGGCGCACACCGCTCAAGGCGATCATTCAGCAACACTTTCGGTGCAGCGGGCGCTTCATAACCAGTCATATCTTCTCCCGGTTCCTTGCTACCGATGTAAACAGCCGCTTGGCGCTTTTCTCAGCAGCGGCCGCAGCGTTCTTGGCCTCGTGCTCGGCTTGCTTCCCGGCCTTCTTGGCCGCCTTGGCCTCCTTCGCGGCCGCGTTCTTGGCCTCGTGGGCTGCGGCCTTCGCGGCCTTCACAGCCACCTGGCCCTCGACACGCAGCGGGGGGATGATCTCGTCCTTGAGACGCTTGTACAGCGCAGCCATCTCATCAAGCAGGTTCGGCGCCGGCACTTCCAGCCCCTCGGCCTCTGCGGCTTCAATTTCCTTCTTCGTCCTGGGAAGCACCTGCGACGGATGGAGCACATCGGCTCGGGTCACCATCTCGCGAAACTCGGCTTCGGCTGCATCAACACTCGGGGCCGTATACTTCTCGCGAAACTTGTCCAACTGCTTCTGGAACTTCTCGACGGCCGCAGCCACCTTGACACGTACACGCTCGATGTCCTTGGCGTCCTTGGCCACATCCTTATCAACTTGCTTCTGCGCGGCGACAGCGGCCTTGTCGGCTTCCTTCTTGGCCTTCTCGGCGTCGCGGTGCCAGGTCTTCCAGGGCGGCACAACCAGGAACTGCGAGGTGACCTCCTGCAAGTCGTGCGCGATGCCGGGATAGGCTGCGTGATGCATAAGTAACGTATTACCGTGAAACGCCGGCTTCCCTTTACTACGAGTCACCAACGTCCCCGACGGCATCACAAAACAGACAATGCGCTTGTCCTTGACCTTGCGGCTGTGCTTGAAAGCCGCATTCTGGCCCGACTCCCGTGCACGAATCGTCCGGGGCTTCCCCTTCAAGTCGGGGCGAACAGAAACCGCGAAAGTCGAGCCGGAGCGTCCAATCGTTGCGGGGTAGCCCAACGATAACGCCAAAAATTGTACACCATCTGCCAGCCGCTTCGATGCTGTACAATAGCGCCAGGTGTTCTTCCAGACCTTCGAGCCATCACCCAGAAACAGCGTCTCGAAAAACACACGGCGCGCCTCTTTCCTCCATAAAAGAACAGTAGCAGGGTGCAAAAATCGCTCGCGGGAGTAACGGCCGAAATAGTTATAAAAAAGCGATGCGACCCCTGGCAACTCAAAAGTCCACACGCACTCGACCGTCCGCTTGCGCCGCCATTCCTCTTTCTTCACCGTCTCGTGGTACCGAGCCCCAAATTTCAAAGCCAACTTATCCAAGAGCTTGTTGGCACGACCGTTCCTGATCTGCGAAACGCGGACCGCATAAGGATCGCTCGCTCCCCGGCGGTACATCAAACACCCATCGCTCACAAAAAGGGCAGCCAACTCCAATGTACGCGAAAACAACCCGTCGGGACCCTCCACAGAAGGTGCCGGAGCAATCCGAACGTCGAAAACATCCGTCGGCGCCGCCACCATCTCACCGGCTTTGATAAAACCCCAGCCGCCCACCGACTTACCTGCCCACGAAGCGGCCGTCCGCTTTCGCGCACGAGCCCACATCCGATGATTGCCGGAAACAACTGCACGTGTATGTTGTCCCTGTAGCACCATAATGCGCCCCGTGTACTGCCGCGAAACGCGCTTGACAGGCTTCTCAAAAATCATCCGACCAGTCTTGGGGTGAAAAGCGCCTACCAATTCGCCGCGCTTAATCGCGTCAAAGCATTTCCACCCCTTCAACGTCAAGAACTCCGTTTCACTGTCGAGATGGCAGTCCTCCCACAGACCGCCGACAGCGCCCTCACCAAAGTTCATCTCCCAGGTCTTGATGTCAGCCTGAATGTTGTGCGCGAGCTTCGGCAGCGTCGCCTCCTTGATGGCGTCCTTGATGGCCTGCTGCGACGCCTCGGGCAACGTATGCCACCAGAACGAGACGGCGCGGCCAGCGTGACCAACCCCGCACCAGGTAATGATGCGCGTGCCGTCCTCCAGGGTCACCCACTCCAAGTCGAAGCCGAGCATCCCCCAGGCGCGCGCCTCCTCAAGGATCGCCTGAACGGCCGCCAGCGATGCACCGGGCTCACGGATAAGGCCCATCTGACCCGTACGCAGCGGCGTGGGGGCTTGACCTTCCACTAAACCGTCTCCCCCCCAACCACAGAAGCCATCAACTCAACAAACAGATCACGATTACCTACACGGCTGTACAAGCCACGCATGGTTGCAAGCACATCGGGATTGGCCGCTGCGAATGCCGCAGCCGCAACCTCGGGATCAGGCGCGCCCTCAGGTGGCGCCTCGGCTGCCGCTTCAGGTGGAACACCCCAATCCAAAAGGTGCCCGTCGAGACCACGCAAGGCGCGCGCGCCACACAACAGACACTCAGTGCCAACAGGACCCTGTTTGGTCTCGCCGTGCAGACAAACAGCCACAGCCCCTTCAAACTCCGCCAACATCTTGGCGTAGTCCGGGTGACGAGGCGCCGGATTGAGAGCGACACCCTCGGGCGGCGCCGCGGGAGATGCACCCCCATGACCCTCAGAACACACAACACCCCCAGGCGTTTCGTACTGTTTACGCTGGCAAACAGAGCAACGAGGATCAAGTGCAGCCGCAGACCGCGTCGTCCGTTGTTCGGGTGGCGCCGTATCGTGCACGGTTGCAGGCGCATCCATCCCTTGCCGCAATACCTCCGGCATCTCAGGCGCAAGCGCCTCGTCCACGTAGTATCCAGCAGGAGGAACCAGAGGAGGCGCACCGCCATGACCCTCCACACAAACCAAGCCTCCTGGACACTGATACTGCGTCCCTCTACACAGTGAGCATATCGGCCCCACCGGGACGGCAGCCGCCCCAGCAGGCATCTCAGGGGGTGCCACACCCGGCTGCGTCGGATCATCGTCAACCGGAGGGGGCAACCCAGGACGCGTGGGCTCGTCTTCAGGTATCTCGGGCTCGGGGTCCGTCACGATACCAGGTAGCGTCGGATGCGTGTGCGGATTGGGTGGCAGAGGCTGCTCCTCGGGCACCTCGAACACCGGATTGTGCACGAGCGTCGGCACCGCCGCGTTGTCGTCCACGATCACAGGCGTCCCGTCGGCTAAGCGCGCGGCGACCTCGGGCTCGATGACGACCATGATGTCATCGGACCACTTGGATTCCATCTCGCCGCGGGAAATACGATAGGCCTTCACAATATCGGCTTCCAGGAACATCATCTGGGCGTCAACGTTCTGCTTCTGGCTGCCGGCGCTCGTGGCCTCGCCGGAGCCGCCGCGCAGGAGCGCAGCCGGATGGGTCGCGGTAATGACCGGGATGCCAGGATACAAGGGGCTCTCCTGCACAGTACCGCGCGCGCCGGACATGGTCTCCGTGTCGAGCATGAGCGACTGCATCGCGGTCTTGCCCAGGGCAAGAATAGCCGTGGGGCGCACTGTCTTTAACTCGGCTGTCAGGCGCGGACGGCAGCACATGACGGCTTTGATAAGATCGGCATCGCCGTGGGGCCGCGGGCAAATAAGCGCGTTGCCTATCCACTGCGCGACGCGATCGATGCCGTACTTCTTAAAAATCTTGTTTAGTTCTTTTCCGCTGGGACCGACGAAGGGATGTTTCTGTTGAACTTCCTCGGTCGAAGGACCCTCACCAAAGACCGCCAGGTTGCCCATCGAGCCGAAGGCCGGCACAGGCGCACGCGGCTTACCGCTGATGGCACACGGGCACGACTGACAATCGGGCGAGCTTGTCGCGCCCTTGTATTGAATGAGGCGGCCGTCGTCACCCATGATGGGGGGTAGCTGTGCCTGGTCGTCGCTCATTTACCCCCCTCGATCTGCTCAGGCTCGTGCAACACATCGAACGCTTCTGCCGGCAGCCGATGAAAGCGATCGTCGCTGCCCAAACACAGCGTCATCCAGTCGCGAAGGATCACCATGACAGCAGGATTACTCGGGGGGTCGGACCCCAGAGCCGTCAGATCGAAAACAAACTTGCGGTGGGCGACAGCGGCAGCACCGGCCATCTTCATGCCGTCCGAGATGCGGCCGCCGACGAGGAACACCCCATCGAGGCGCTTGGCCATCTCCTCGCCCATAGCGAGACCGCGCTCACGCTCGGCCGGGTCAGCATCGTCCAACACCTCAACCCAGGGAATCCACTCAGCCACCGGGTCAATGCCGATGAATGAACGCGCCAGCCACTTGAGCCACCGCTTGGCGCTGGCCAGATTGTCCTCGGTAGTTTCCACTGGCTTGAATGGATGCTCCATCCGAAAGATTGGATTACTCAATTCAGCAACGCCCCTTCCTTGACGCGGTTCCACTTGAAGCCCTTGTCTGTCATCGCAGCGAGCATCCCGACAACCTCACGTTTGGCGTGCGAGAAGTTCCAGACGGACTCGCAGATGTCCTTGTTGTCCGCGGCGTTCCAGACCTCGCAGGCCTCCGCCCACAGTTTCGTCGAAGCGGCCTGGGTTTTGTAGCGCGCCGGCAACAGCCCAACACCACAAGCGAACTGCAAACCCTGCGAGTGCAACTGCACCTGGGCCGTCCCACTCCGGTAGACAGTAAAGAAAATGTCGTCGGCCGGAAAGCCGAGCCGACGGAACGCCTCGAAATAACCGAGGGCTTCCTTGACAGCCTGGGGGAACTCGTCGAGCTTCATCAGTCCCTCGTGAAGCGGCGGCGCCAGACAGCAGCCTTGACAAAGACAGCAGCCGCATCGGAGCCGTGCTCATTGAGCGTCTTGACGTTGTCCAACAGCGCCTCGTGGCTCTCGGGCATCACGGCGTCCTCGAACAACGCGCGGTCGCCTTCATCCACAGGCAGCAACACCAACTGTGGTTTAAGCGCGCCCGTGGCAATGGCCGCAGCAATACAGAAACGGCACTCCCAGTGCGTCTCAATGTGCTCGTCGCACTTGAACGAGGCAGGCGCGTCGGCCCCACGACCGATCAGGTCGAACAGCACCGACAGGCTGCGCGGCTTCATGACATGATCGTTGGCTAAATCCTTGAGCAACGCCTCGATGGCAGGACCGGCACCATACGCGAGCGCATAGCCCAGCACCTTGAGCACTTCGTCGATGTCAGTTGGCAGCGCGATGTGGACAGTCTCCGTTACTCCCCTCACCGCCGTTACCGGCGTCTGTTCCGGCGGCGTAACAGCCGCCAGAGCCTCCGGCGATACCGTGGGCGCGGTCACGGGCTCGGTAAGGAAAGGCGGCTCCTCCTCGTCCTCGACGATGGGCATGTCCGGAGGCGCCTTGTACCCGGTCAGTTGCTCCATGGCATCGACGCTACGACCAGGACCGCGCGTGTGCCTGGCCGCCGTGACCAGTTCCATGTGGGCCTTTTCCTTGCCCTCCAACGGTCGCGAGATACCGGCGACATGCTCAGCGTGGAGTGTCACCTGATTGTCCTGCAAACCACCAATGGTACCGTGCGCGAGACAGTAGAGATCCGGCGGCACGAAGCACGGGATAGGAATGCCCGAACCACCAAAGGCGAGACGGATGGCCATGATCTTCTCGGGAGCAATGCCCTTACTGGCGAGCCCAGTACAACCGAGATCCATCATGTCCTGGGCAGTCTCGATACCGAGTTCACCCATCTGACGCTGCAACTCGGCCGCCATGCGCTTGCGCGCCTCCTCATAGCCCTCAACCTCAGCCTCCAACTGAATACGCAACTCGGCCGCGCGCTGCTTGGCCTCATCCGTGTCGTCCTTCGGCTTGAGCGTTTCGAGCGCCACACGCGCATCGCGCTCACGGCCGGACACGTCGCCGTACAAACGCACGTCGGTCAGCTTCCGATCATCAACAGCCTCACTCATCGGTCGATACCTCGGGAAGCGGGGGCAGCCTCTCAACGTCCCACGCGAACACAGGCGGCTTGGTGGGCTCCTTGTCGGGCGCCAAATCCTTATCGTCGGGGTGGGGATGCCACTCACCAAGGACGACGTTGCCCCCATCGGTGAGGGCGTACACCATATCGGTGGTCTCCTCGCCATCGCCGGGGCTCACGAAAATCTGGATAATCTTCTCTTTCACAGCGCACCTTTCAAGTACGGCGGTCGTCCTGCCAACATCCCAGTAGCGGACAGGACGACCCCGAGGTTGACGTTCTCTACGAGACCGGTGTCACCGGCGGGACGCCACGGTTTCCGCCGGGGCCGGGAAACGTGACAGGACCGGTCACGGGGGCCGGCGGCGCACCAACGGGAGCGGCCACGGGTACAGCCACCGGAGCCACGGCGACAGGAGCCACGGCAGCAACGGGAGCCGCGATCGGGGCAACCGCAGCAACCGGAGCCACGGCGGCGACGGGTGCGACGGCAGCAACGGGTGCTGCGACAGCCGCCACGGGGGCAGCAGCGGCGACGGGTGCAGCAGCAACAGCGGGCGCCTGGGAGGCAACCGCGGCCACAGCCGGTCCACCGTAGATACGCTCGTTGACGA
>SDBV01006435.1_pt1 | contig 16279 bp, 17 predicted proteins | sample 2277081 | NCBI WGS metagenome assembly SDBV01 (sample SAMN10402039, study PRJNA504765) | marine sediment metagenome | isolation source: marine sediment core GS10_PC15, 223 cmbsf | place: Arctic Ocean: Southern Knipovich Ridge | collected 2010
CGGCCGCTGTCTTCCGGGACAGCCTGGGCGTCCGGCCGGGGAGCGAAGACATTAGTGTCCACCCCGCCGGTCCAGACGCCGTAGCGGCCAGGGTCGCTCCTCCACCGCGGCCAGCGCACGTCGAGAGCGGCCTCCGAAACGCCCAGGATCCCGGTCGCGTGTCGTGAGGCCCAGCGCCCGCCCCAGTTCGTCAGGAGACCTGCCATGAGACTTACCGGGAAACGTGGAGGTGAGCCGAACCCCCCGGGGCGAGCGGAGTGCGCGTGCGCGATGCGGATGGGTACTCCCGCCCGGTGAGCTCCGCGGAGGAGAGGGCCAGCCCAGGTATCCGCGTGGGCGTGGACTATGTCGTAGGCCTTGCCTTCGAGCATCCGTGCGAAGCGCCGGGAGAAAGAATAGAATCTGACCGACTTCGGGCACGTGAGAACCTCCGCGCCGCACGAGCGCGCCTCGTCCGCGAGGTAGCCCTCGTCCTTACCGATGCAGCAGGCGTCCATGTGGAAGCGCGAGCGGTCGTAGTCGCGGAGTATCCTCAACAGCAGCGTCTCCAGGCCGGCGCGAACGAACCAGTTGATGACGTGCAGTACCCGGATCACGCTTCCCGCCATCTCTCGCTCAGACAGTCATCGCCTTTCGCCAGCATTGGCAACCTTGCTGCCACCACACGCCTCGCGTGGGCCTCTTCAATTGTGTCTCAGCAATGGCTGTTTGCGCAAGCCGAGTTTGCTGTCTTGCCTGTCCGGGTCTCATCGCTCCCCGGCAAATAGCAGATCGCCAAGCGCACCACCAAGGCGTCACTCCGGACACGCCCCAGCCGGATCACGCCCGCGCAGCAACTGTCAGGAGAGCTACCTAAGGCCTGCTAGCGGCGCCTCCGCAGTTCCCGGGCCACCCGCTCGAAGCGCATGTAGTCTCGAAGCCCGGGCGAGAAATAGAGACGACTCTGGCCTCCAGGATCACGGACAGGGGGCTCGGCGCTCGGCTGGTCCGCGCACTGCACAATCCACTCCGCCAGCGCGTGGGCCCCCGCGACGCTCTGCTTCGCCTGAAGGGTAAGGATCGTGTCCGACCGCGGATCATAGTCGATGCGGGCCTGTCTGAGGATCTCGCCCGTGTCTATTCCCTCATCGACTCTGTGTACCGTCACGCCGATGTTGCCGAGATCCCGCCGTATGACCGCCCAGACGGCCCCATGGGCGCCGCGGTACATGGGTGTGATGCCCGAGTGGACGTTGACGAAGCGCGGCGCTCGTTGCAGCACGGCCTTCCGGATCACGCTGGTACCCCATACCACAACGAGATGCGGTCGAACGTCATCGAGAACCTGGACGACCCGTTCGTCGTTGACCGACCGCACGACTATCTGCCGACACGCCGGGGAATACGATCCCGCCGACCTAACCTCGCACCATTCTTTGCAGCGCCCAGCCCACAGCCTCAGCCAAATACGGCTGTAGAGGGCAAGAGCTATGCGATCAAAAGGATAGAGTGGCCCCAGCCGCCGTGAACGGCGGAATACCTGCCGCAGCCTGCCAAGTTTCCCTGGGGTTTCCCATACGACGGCGCCCAAGTCCACCAACGGCTCGATGGCCCGGAGCATGTACCTCGCGCGGGCGCTGTCGCCGCAAAGCGCGACGGTGCGGACCTGTCTACGGTCGCGTCCAGTGTAAGTTTCTGCCATTCTCCAGTTCCGCCGCGATCTGCCCCATGGTTAGGGCCTCCAGACGGCCACCATCCCGCAGCCTAGCTGCCTCAGAGCAGATCTTCTCGAAGGCTGCCAGCAGGAGCCCTGTCTTGACGAGGAAGTTGTGCGGGTGAGTGTAGAGCCCGAATATCCGACCACGCTCGGCCGCGGCGCGCATCCCGTGGCTGGCCTTCTGGAAACGCGCCTTCGCCGAAACGTACTTCGACACGCCGCGGAAGCCAGGGAAGAACATGCTGTGTGGGATCTCCCAGAGACTCCCGACCCGTCGGGCCGGCGGAAGAGGCGGGCACAGCCGGAGCTGCTCGTCAAGATAGCGCAGAGGATGGATGAGACACCTCGCGAGTCTCCGGAATACGGGTGTTCCCGTCGAAGTTCCCAGCTGCTCTGCTTTCCCAAGCCAGTACCATTCGGAGTTGATTCCACGGTAGCAGATATAGCCATTTTCCTGAAGAACGTCCAAGTGGCCGGCGGCATTGCGCGGGAAGACGAAGCTCGTGAGCTGCCGGCCCCACGCTTTTGCCAGTTCCCGGCATCTGGCGAACTCCGCCCGTGCCACCGCGGCGCTGCACCCGGGGTCTCCCACTATGACGTGGCTGAAGGTGTGGGCTGCCAGCTCTTGGCACACGGGGCAGGTGACGATCGCTTCGACGATGTCGGGTGCGTAGTATGCTTCGGCTCCCTCGCTGCCCATTGGAGGTATGCCATCGTACCACTCGCCCTCGAACCATTGGTGCTTCGGCGTGGGTAGGTCGTACTTGTACCTCCCGGCCGTGCAGTCCTCCCGGGTGAGCATCAGGTGGCCGACGGTAGCCCAGGTCGCGGATATCTCGTACCTGACCAGAATCTCTAGCAACCCCCGGACGACGTCCCGGACCTTCTCGACCCCGGTAGGCCGAGCGGCGCCGTGCGCTGCACGCCGCGAGCCCCAGGCGAGCTCAAGATCGAAGCTGATGACCATCCCGCCAACGGGCATCTATAGGCTCCCGGTCGTCGCTCAAGGCGCATGCGGCCGCCGCCAGACAACGCGACCCTCCCGGCTCAGGCTCCAGGTCGTCACCGCTGGCAGGAGCCCCAAGAGAAAGAGAAGCTGCTCCCCGACTCCGGGCGTGCGAATACCCCGGTGCCATGGGAGCGCTTCGTCCGCGAGGTGACCTTCGTCCTTACCGATGCAGCAGGCGTCCATGTGGAAGCGCGAGCGGTCGTAGTCGCGGAGTATCCTCAACAGCAGCGTCTCCAGGCCGCCGCGGCGGAACCAGTTCAGGACGTGGAGGACGCGGATCATGACCGCCGCCTCTGTGCTATCGCGCTGCGATAGCGCTTTGGTATGATGGTCGCAATACAGTCTTCTAGCCGGGCCGTACCAATAATCCTGGAGACCATGTTGAACAGTGGCACTCTCGTCGGTCGTGGAAAGCGATGGAGCCGTCGGGCCATATGCAAGGCCGACAGTCCCACACGCTTGTGCCCGTCTCGGTACGCCCTTCTGCCGTGGAAGGCAAAGCGGTCCGCGAAGGCGCTGCGTATGCGCTCGGTCATTACCTCGGCCTGCATGGCCTGATCCAACATGATCCTTGTCCCTTCAAGGGCCCAGAGATCTGTCTCTCTCGAATTCCTTATGCGATCGGGACTATCATGGTGGCGCCACAATACCAGAACTGCGTTGATCTTGCTGAAGCGCAGTCCAGCCAACGTCATTCGGAAATGCAGCTCGATGTCCTGCATGTTGGCTAGACCTTCACGGAACCCTCCTATGCCGCGAAGGCATGACGCCCTGTGCAGGGAGGAAGGCGTGCCTATCGCGTTCCTCAGTGTGTACTCCAGCTGGTTTGACGGGTCCCACGGGACGCTATACGGCCGCCTCAGACGCCTCTCCAGCCAACGGGCGATGGTGACCGGCAACGGTTCGGGCGCGCCCCCAGAATCCTCTTCGATGGAAGGCGCCATGTCTGTGAAGACCATGTCGATGTTCTCGGCGAAGACGCGCAGACAGACTTCGATCTTCTCGGGAAGAAGCACGTCGTCAGCATCAAGGAACTGGATGAACTCTCCGCGTGCGAGGGCAAGGCCACGATTGCGGGCGGCGGGAGCGCCCCCGCGGGAGGTCGATATCGAGCGGATGCTATCGCCAAACGAACGGATACTCGCAAGGCTGTCATCTGTTGAACCGTCATCGACGACTATGAGCTCCTTGTGTTCGTGCGTTTGGGCAAGCGCGCTTTGAATGGCCTCTCCGACGTACCTTGCACAGTTGTAGCAGGGAATGATGATGCTGACAAAGGGTGGCCCCTTCGCAGCGCCCGTCTTCCCGCCGACGAACGCGCCCACTCGGTTCGGCGCCGCGCCCTCCGCAGCCATTACACAGCCTTCCCGCTGCTCTCACCGGGCATGTCCAGGCATCACCGCTCCAGCTTGAATATCGGACGCCCAACGGCCCTTTCAGATGGCTTGCGCGTTCGTCCGTCGGGTGGTCCCCTTTCCACCCCTGGACGCGGCAGATCCCGCGATCCATGGAATCATCCTACCAGATCGGCGGCAGTGAACAAGCCCCTGTTGCCACGCTGTATAGGGAGACCAGGAAGACTGGTAGACATCTTCAAGAGGTCACGCCGGTCGAAGAATGCAGCGGGTGGCAGGTGCTATCGGGTCGTTCCGCGGCGCCTCCGCACAAAACGGATGATTCTGTGAAGCAGGAACCGCGGCTCCGAAAGGTATACCCGAATCCTGGCGGCTAGCATCCCGTCGGAGCACTTCCGGCCGAGTGACCGAAGCAAGCCGGGTCGCTCCTTCAGCCTCGGTGCGTCGTCGCCCGCGTCAAGCACCCACTCGGCGTCGGAGATATCGAGGATGTAGCCTATTCCACGGGCAAGTCTCTTGTTGTACTCACTCTCCGGCCCGCGCCACCTGCCGTCGCGCTTCTCAGTGGTGTGCGAGTAGTCATGGTTCTGGTGGATGGCGGTCACGACAGCGGTGGCGTCGATCACCGGCATGCCGCGGCGCTTAGCGTCGGCCACCATCCAGTTATCCCATGCCGGCCGGCCGACTGCGAAGGGCGGCATCTCCGGCCAGAGCCCCTTCGGGAAGACGAAGTAGTCTATGCCGCAGTCGTCATGGAGCTCGCCCCGTACTGTAACGGCCGACCTGAGGTCGGCCTGCCAGCGGGGCTCCGAGAAATCGATGGGCTCGTCGAAATCCAAGTCCCACCGGTGTCCGAGAAGCAGAAAACGAGGCCACACCATGCGCTCGACCGTGCCTGCGAAGTCGTCAAGCAGTATCATGTCCCCGTTCACGTACGCCAGGCAGTCACCCAAGGCGAAGCGGTTCGCCGAAGCGAAGGCGTCGCTCAACAGCGGTGTGCCGAACCTGTTCCTGCCAAGTTCAGGGATGTGGCGAGCACCTAATTCCGAGGCGCACTCCGCCGTCCCCGGCTCGTCGCCCAAGAGAATCACCTCGCACTTCGGGCGGATCGAGACCCAGCTCCCCACGGCGTTCCGCTGCTGCGTCCCGGTAGCGCCGCGGAAAGGCTTGGGGATGGTGAAGATGGTCAGCATGGGCTCTTCAGTCCCCAGTCCTCAACACAAAGCAGCCGAGCGCATATGCGCTCTCAAACGGGCTGAGCGAGCGCACAAACGGTTTGAAGCCCAAGGCCACCTTCCTGTCACATGGCGTCCATCGGTTGTGTTCGTCCTTGATCCAGAACGCCTCCTTCTGTACCGCATACCCGCCCAGCAACGGGGGCAGTCGTTTCTCTCCGTAGACACGGCACGCGGGTGGAAAGACTGCGTCCTGGCCTGCCGGCACGGTGAGCAGCATCGTGCCCTTCCGTTTCATGAGTTGCCTGAGCCGGGCCATGGCTTTGAGGTCGCCGTCCGGATCGCTCTCCGTCACCCCGTACCGCCCGGCCACTCCCACGTGTTCCACCGTCGAACAATTGATAACGAGATCGAAGCAGCGTTCGGCGAGCGGCAGCTCAAGGATGTCACCCTTGACAAGCCGGAGTCTCGGGTGAACGTAGTGCTTCTCAGCCACCTGCAGATCGACGCCCGTTACCTCGAAGCCGCGGTGAGCAGCCACCAAGCCGAGGCTGCTTTCCCCTGAACCGAAGTCCAGCGCCTTGCCCGGCCCCGCCGGCATCTCCGCCGCGACCCAGGACCATTCGACGTCACGGTCGCCCGAGAGGTCCGGGCCCCACTGTCCTCCTGGACGCCTGCGTCCAAGACGAGCCATGGCGCGCTTCACTGGACGCAGCACGCGGTACAGCCACACCGGCAGGTCAAGATGTAGGCGAACTCGCCGTCGCATGCCTGTTCTCACTGCCCGATGATGTAGTCCCGGAGCTCTTGCTCCCCCAATCCCCACGACTCGTCGTTGAGTATCAAGGGGCGACCAAGAGCCGTCATCTGTCGTCCATGCTCCAGATACTGACTGTAGTCCGTCGACGGTCGCTCCGCTTGAGAGGAGCGATCATGCTCCTGATGATACGTCCTCATGGTCTTCTTGAGGACCACCTGCTTCAGGCCCAAGGAAGCCGCAAGAAAACACGCGTAGCCATCGATGAACGCATGGCTCTTCATTTCGGGATAGCCCCTTACCTCGCACCAGTGCTTCTTGGCCATAAGGAAGAAATCTCCTGAGGCGAGCGTGTAGAGTCTGGCTTGGCCTTTGACTCGCCTCCACAAGCGGCGAAGCATCCTTCGCGGCCACCGATCCGGAAGACGCAGCAGATGCACTAGTCGCGTTAGATTGTGGCTGAGCGGAACGAAGCCATTGACAGTGGCCGCTCTATAGGCCGATCTTGCACAGATGTTCAGCTGCTCCCGCACGGGAAGATCTCTGGGCACTGGCCTCGGTACGTCGTACCTATCGGCCCGGTAGAACTCATGCTCGGACAGCGTCCCGGAAGCCATGAAGGAAACCAGCTGCTCGCTGTAGAGCAGATCGGGGTTCGTTGCCAGCACATACTCGCCGTCGGCACGGCGGATGCCGACGTTCTTGGCCATGTATTCGAACATAGGCATCTTCCCCGAGTTGAGCAGGCTATCGTGTAGCTCGCGCGGGACCTGAATGATACGAATCGTCAAGTTCGGCGGACATCCCGGCCAGGTCAGAGCATCCATTAGTGGCGGCTTGTCTTCGGGGGGATTCCATTCGACGACGATCAGTTCGGCAGCCGCACCTTCCGCGCTCCACAGTGCTGCCAGCAGATTGACGAACGCCTCTGCGCGTGCCAGGAAGGCACCGCCGTAGTTGTCGTTCCTCGCCGCCACTACGATGCTTAGGTATGGTTTCATCGCCTAGCCGTCCTCGAATAGGCGCTGATACCAGCGCACCATGTCGCGGATTCCCTCATCAAGGCCTATGCGCGGCCCGGTATTGTCAGTCAGCTCGCGCAGCAGAGCAACATCCGCGCACTTGCGCCGCCGTCCGACCGGCTTAGACGTGTCGTAAAGGATTTCCGGTTCTAGGCCGCTCACCCTGCATATGACAGATAGGAGGTCTCGGATCGACACATCCTCGCCGGACCCGATGTTCACAGCTTCGACAGGAGGACAGCGCTCGGTCAGCATCATCAAGTACATGGCTGCGTCGCGCCCGTGGACGAAATCTCGGCTCTGCCTGCCATCCCCCCACACCACCACCGGGTCTTGACCGTCCAGTATCTTCTTCACCAGCACAGGTACAACGTGCGAATCCTCTTCGCCTCGCCATAGATAGCGTCCGCCGTAGATGTTTGCAGGGCGGCATATCGTGGTCGCGATTCCGTATTCTCGAGAGTAGTACATGGCCTGCAGTTCGGCGACCCGCTTTGCCCATCCATATCCCGCGCTGACGCTCTCCGGCAGTTCCGTCACTACAGGCAGCTCCGGTGTTGGGGCCGGAGCATCGTCAGGGTAGACGCAGGACGAGCTGATGACCGTGAAGCGCTTGACACCGTTCCGGCGGGCGGCCTCAAGCATATTGATCTGTGCCGCCGTGTTGTTGAAGAGCATCTCGCCGTGATGGTTGCTGCAGTAACCAACGCCACGCGTTCTCCCCACTGCGTTGATGACGGTGTCAATGCCCTGCGTTGCGCTCATGCAAGCGTCGAAATCTATCAGGTCAGCTTCGGTGAAGCGGACAGAGCCTGCGACCGACGCTATGTTGTCGACCTTCCCTGCTTCGAGATTGTCTACTACAGAGACCTCTGCACCTTCTTTCACAAGCTCTTCGACCAAATACGATCCGACGAAGCCGCAACCGCCCGTAACCAGCACTGTTCGTGATTCCCAGAACTTCATGTTATGTTCCAATCAATCCCGGATCAGTGCCGCCAAAGACTTCTTCAAACGACTGGCCATCCTGCGCCAGAGCGGCCTACTACGAAGAGCCGCTGCTCTCGCCGAAGCTCGCAGGACGGGGATGGTGTGTTGCGGCGCCTTCGGCACGTCGGCACAGTTCTCGGCAGGCGCGTACCTAGTATGGACTAGACGGTCGCTCTTCGCAAGGATCAGGCCAAACACATCCGCCGGCTGCTTGCCGTCGCAGAAGACACCGAATCGCTGGACGGGCCAGAGCAGGTCCATCTCGCCGACAGGCAGGAGACCGGAATCCCACACAATATCTAGTGGGCGCCCCAACCGCGAGTGCATGTTCACGTCAACGGTCACGATGAGCCTTCCGCCGGGCTTGAGGATGCGTGCCATCTCCTGAACGCCACGCCGGACGACATCTGCGGAAACATGCTCGATCACGCTGAGGCAGAACACCCGGTCAAAGGTGTCCGACTGGAGCGGGAGCTCCGTCATCGCCGCTTGCACGATGTCCAGCCCGGTCCTGCCCATGAACTCACGACTCACGCCGTGGCACTTATACCGCTCGCCAGAGCCAAAGACGTCCGGATCAACTCCGACGACTTCGCATTCGGCATGTTCCCTCAGGTAGACTGTGAACGGAGTCATGCCGCAGCCGATATCGGCACATCTCATGCCGGGTACAAGCTCCGCAGAGAGGACGGCAAACGGGTACTCCCACGTGCGCGAGGCGTAGAACTCCGGAGCGGAAAGCAATCCCTTCGCCCACGGAAAGCGAACCCTGTTGATGTCGGCGTGGTCGGGGAGGTTGTACCGGTGAGAGATGTCGTTCATCTCCCTCGTTATCGCGACGAACGCGTCTGACATAGCATATTCTGCGGTGGCGAATAGCGAGTGTGATCGTCGTGCGTCGTTAGGCACCGGGTCACTCATGCCTTCCCAGATTCGGCTGGAGTTCTATCCAAATTGTCCGCATTCGAGCCCCACCGCCGCTTGCGTGTAATCATGACTGGCCCGCCCTGCGTTGCTGCAAGCTACCGTTCGTAACCCAGTGTCGCGAGCAAGTCACCGGTAGCCCCTTGAAAGTAAGCAGAGACCGAGCTGGTGAACAGTCGCGCCCAATCGCCAGCTAGGCCAATACGATAATGTGATTGCGGATCCTCTTCCCCCTTGCAGCGACCATGGGAGTAGCGTTCGAACTTGTGACGGACGCACAGTTCTCGCAGCACTGAGTTTGGCACGCCAATCTCCAAGTATCCGAACAGCACCTCCAGAAACTCGTAGTTGTCTTTGACGAAGTCTTCGTAGCGGAATACGCGGGCGTTCGCGTCGTTCCCACTGGCCGCAACCCACGATGCCTGGCCATCGAACACCCCCCACGCGAGAAGCGAATCAATGCTTGCCTTGAGACCATCCTCCAGGTTGAGACTTTCCAGTCTGTGGCGTAGTGTTTCCAGACCCGGGAAGTTGGGATGAGAGAAGCGGGCTGAGTAGTACCACGATACGACGATATCACGTGGGTCACGGAGTACGAAAAAGGCCCTGTAATTCCTAGGTTTGGGTATAGCCTGAAACGTACTGTACCCAGCGTATAGATGTGCTACTGTCTGCTTTGGCGCCTCGATTCTCTCGGGAAATCCGTGGTACATCTGCTGATAGAACTTGTCCAGGGTTGTGTCACCGGCGAAATAACGCGCTTCAACCTGGGCAAACGTGTAGGCTTCGAGGCCGGTGTACTTGAAAACAGCAGGATCGCACAGCACAAGTCGGAACCACTGGCTAGCCGTCTTCTGTGTACAACAGTGGTAGAGGTTGCCAAAGGGTGACCGGTGCGCAATGGTCAACCTTCGCAACAGTTGTCGCAGACGTCGAAGACCAGATTGCCTTAGGACCACACTGGCAACCCGCCTTAACGAACTACCTCTCATCGTCTCCCATTCTCCTGGTTGTCCACTCAAGTGTTGGTCGCACCACTCCCTTTAGGCCTTGCGGATATCGAAAACGGTAGCTGGTTTCGACCATTTGGATCGTGACGGTCTTTGTCAACGGATGAATCAACCTAATCCTTGGTCGATCGATACTTACCAGGACCGAATATGAGACTGAGTTCAGAAGTGACCCCGGTATCCTGCACACTGCTTCGTACGTTCCAGGCGGGACCTCTCTTCCTCGAACGAGCGAGCTATCTTCGTGAGATGTGAAAGCCACAGTGCCCTGCATGTCTTGAAATTGGAGAACCAAGCGCAGATCGGAGACTTGGCGGAGAACCCGATAGCGGACCACTATCCCAAAGCTCTCCTCAATAGGGTAGGTCGCTTGGGGTTCTCCATCAACGGAGACTGCCGAAACGGAACGAAGTGCTACCTCTGCTCTATCTGTGCTGTCGTTCTGCGGCGCAACCCAAACCGCCAGCGCAGCTTCCTCGGCTCCACCAGGGAGGTAAGCACCAATTGCCTCCTCGGTAGTTCCGTTCAGCGCAATGCGGCCAGCTTCCAGGATCATGGCCCGGGGACAAAGGGCACGCACCGCCCCCATATTGTGACTCACGAAGAGCACCGTCCGCCCTTCCTTCGCCACCTCCCCCATCTTCCCCAGGCACTTCTTCTGGAACTGCGCGTCGCCGACGGCGAGGACCTCGTCGACGAGGAGTATCTCCGGCTCCAGGTGCGCCGCAACGGCAAAAGCTAGGCGGACTTGCATGCCTGACGAGTAGCGCTTGACGGGGGTGTCCATGAACTTCTCGACCTCGGCGAAAGCAACAATCTCGTCGAACCTGGCCTTGATCTCCCTCCGCCGCATGCCGAGTATCGAGCCGTTGAGAAAGATATTCTCGCGGCCGGTGAGCTCGGGGTGGAAGCCAGTCCCGACCTCTAGGAGCGACCCCACCCGCCCGAGGATCTCGGCCCGGCCCTCGGTGGGCTTGGTGATCCGCGAGAGGATCTTGAGAAGCGTCGTCTTGCCGGCGCCGTTCCGGCCGATCACGCCCACCACCTCGCCCCGCTTCACCTCGAAGGACACGTCCTTGAGCGCCCAGATCGTGTTCTTCTCGGAGCGCCCCCCGAGGCGGGACAGAAGACGCACGGGCGCCTTGGCAACGTTCACGATCGCATCGCGGAGGGTGTGGTAGCGCTCGCGCACCGCGCCTATGCGGTAGCGTTTGCCCAGGCCCTCGGCTTTGATTGCTACGTCACCCATTTGCTCCACCAGAACCCGCGACGCCCTCGGCCCTGACGACGCCGACCTACACGATGTCCGCGAAGAATTCCTCCATACGCCGGAAGTAATAGGCCCCGGTGATGAGGACGAACACGATCACACCGACCGACGCCCAGAACATCGGCCCCGGCCCCGGGCCCACTCCCAGCAGGCTCCAGCGGAAGCCCTGGATCACGCCCGCCATCGGGTTAAGGCCGTAGATCACCCGGTAGGCTTCCGGCACCTTGCTCGCCGGGTACACCACCGGCGAGACGAACAGCCACATCTGCACCAGGAACGGGATCGTGTAGCGCACGTCCCGGTACTTCACGTTGATCGCCGAAAGCCAGAGCCCCACGCCCGTCGCCGTCGCCACGGCAAGAAGCACCAGAAGCGGCAGGTAGAGGAGCTCGATCCCAGGGGTGACCCTGTAATAGACGAGCATCCCCGCGTACACCAGGAACGCTATGGCGAAGTCCACGAGCGCCGACAGCGTCGCCGCGATCGGCATGACCAGGCGCGGGAAGTAGACCTTCGTCACGAGGTTCCTCTCGGTGACGAGGCTCTGTGAGGCCCGCGTGAGCGCTTGGGCGAACAGCGTCCACGGGAGGAGCCCCGCGTAGCTCCAAAGCGGATACGGGATGTCGCCCTCCGGACCGATTCCAGCCATCCGGTGGAAGAAGATCGTGAATATGACCATGGCGGCGAAGGGCTGGAGGATCGCCCAGGCCGCACCGAGCACGGTCTGCTTGTAGCGGACCTTGACGTCCCGCCATGCGAGAAAGCCGAGGAGCTCCCTGTACGCCCAGAGATCGCCGAGCTCGAGCGGAATCCATCCCCGGCTGGGCCGGACTATTGTCACCGGGAGTTTGGCGGCCTTGGCCTCAACTCGGGGGGATGAGATCTCCGCCATCGCTGGTTCCCTCACTCACAAGCCTTGACTCCTGTTGATAACCGAAGGGACGTTCCTGGTCAAGTTGCGGTTCCGTGCAGCCTGATTTCGACCTCGAGTCCCAGAAGCAAGAGGAAGAGACGCAGGCCGAAGCGACCGCGGCGACTATGGCACGTCAGACAGAGGGCACTGACTGCCAGCCCAACAGCCTGTGCGGCTAAGGAACAGGGGGAAAGTAGGGATTGACCGTGGCTCGAGAGGGTCGGAGCCTGTGCAGAGGTGCAGCCCGGCTTCGGACGGAGGAACGGAAGGCGAGGGTTGAACGGCTAGTGGCGTGACGAGGCGGTGGAAGGCAAGTCCTTCCAACTCAACGGCAAGATCGAGCGCTTCGTCAGGACCTTCAAGACTTGGGGCGCTCAAGGCTTCCTGCGCGATCACTCCCACGGGAAGAGGATCGCGCGCCGGGGTCCCAGCACGGCGCGCGCTGACCGCTGGCCTCACGGGCCGTGGCAGCCTGGGATCGTTGTACAGTTGTCCTTCTTGTTGTTCTCCCAGGCCTGGGGGAGAGGCCACACGTCGACGCTCTTGACGCCCGCCTCGGCGTCCCGGTAGGGGCTGTCATCGCCTTCCACCACTACTAGCGCCCTGTTCGATGCGATCCCGTGCGGCAGGGCGGTGTGGCAGTCGCGACAGACGACGGTGCGTTTGGTGTCGGTCCGCTTCTTCTTCGCATGGACGGCGTGTAGATTCTTGCGGTTCCGCGTAGTGAAGCCCGTGTTCGTCCAGCTCTTGGAGGACGCTGGATCGGCGTAGGTAGAGAAACGATGGCACAGGAAGCACAGATGCCCTCCTGTCCCCGGCATACCCGTGGTACGGTCGTAGCTTCCGGCGAGGAGGAAGCGGACACGGGAGCCGTGAGCGCCGGAGGAGCTCCCAGTCCCGTCGCCGCGGTGGCTCATGCCGTCACAGCCATCGCCCGGGATGGCGTCTTACGGGGGTGAAGCAGGTGTCGTGTTAGCGCCCTGCGATAGAACCTACATGATCCCGTACCTGATCGCCCTCTGGGCGGCCAGCACCGCGACCTCCTGCGCATAGGCGAGCGCGTGCACGAGGTCGTCGGTCTTGCCGGACTCCTTCGTGTACTTGATCCTTCTGTTGTTGTCGTCGGGCTCCTCCTCGATCTCCGTGAGGGGCGGCATGTCTTTCACGCGCTGGTAGACTTCATTAGCAGCCTTCAAGCGCTCGCGCAGCACGTCGGGCGCGACCAGACAGACTCCCCTTGGACCTCGGTGCACTCGCGGTCGAAGACCTTCCGCTTCGTCAACCTGAAGGCGCGGACCGGCAGTCAGGCTTAGCTGAAACTGGTTTGACGGGACGCACCGGGGACTCTACATATTATGGATCGGGTGCTGACAGTTTGCTCCGCCACCCGCTGCACTATTCAACCGGCGTGCCCAGCATCGCCATGGGCGTCGCGGCCGCCTGCCAGGTGCACCGTTCGCTGAGCCACAACAGCCAGCCCGATCGCGCCGGCGCGCAGCCTCTCCAGAAGCCTTGACGTTCAACCCGGCCGGCCCTATCCTGAGGGTGCATTGAATGGGTGGGAGAGGAGACGTCGGTGAGCAAGCTCCTGGACCGACGACGGGCGAACGCGACGCCGGGCGCGGCGGCGGCAGCGGCCCTGGCCGGGGCGGTCCTGCTCGCAGCGGCGCCCGCGAGCGCACGTGCGCCGGGCTATCTCAAGGTCGTCACCGCCTACGCCGAGGCGCTCCTCGAGAAGGGCCGCGATACCTACGGCGAGGCCCGCTCGCCCCTCATCGCCTCGGCCCTCGACCGCAAGACCTTCCGGCTCGGCAAGCACAAGGGGATCCCCGGTATCCGCGGCGGCGACCGCGCGCTCGGCGGGGCCAACCCCATGCACGACCAGAACCTCTACCAGATCCTCCACGCGCTCTCGGAGATAACTGGCCGGAAGAAGTACGCCGCCGAGGCCGACGAGATCCTCAAATGGTTCTTCGAGAACTGCCAGAGCTCCGCGACGGGCCTTCTGGCCTGGGGCGAGCACGCGAGCTGGGACTTCGAGCGCGACAAGCTCGCGGGGCGCGACCAGCACGAGTTTTTCCGCCCCTGGGTGCTCTGGGAGAAGTCCTGGGAGCTCGCGCCCGAGGCCTGCGGCAGGTTTGCGCGGGGCCTGTGGGACCATCAGATCATGGACAAGGAGACCGGCGAGTTCTCGCGCCACGCCATGATCACCTCCCACGGTCCGGGCGTGATGAACGAGTACCCCCGGCACGCCGGCTTCTACATCGCCACGTGGGCCCGGGCCTACAAGCGCACGGAGGACGAGGAGTACCTGAAGGCCATCACGACGCTGCTGGACATGTACGACCGCATCCGCAACCCGAAGTCAGGCGCAATCCCTTGCTGCACCACGCCCAACCGCCTCAATATCGTCTGGCCGGAGAGCAACCTCTCGCTCGCCGTGGACCTGTGGGACTCCTCGAAGCTCGTGCCGGCGGAGCTCAGCGCGCGCATGGTCGAGTTCGCCAAGCGGACGGACGCGATGTTCCACCGCGTGGGGCACAACTTCAACGCCCGCGGGCACGGCTTCGTCTCGGGCGCGGACGCCAACACGCTCAGGCCGCTTACCTCCGGGTCGTGGACGCACACACAGCTCTACGCGACCGGCTACGGCAAGTGCACCGACGCCCAGGACGCAATGCTGTGCTACCTCCGCTACCGGCAGGTGCGCTCCTCGGGCTACAAGGCGCTCGTCCTCGCCTCGGCCGTGCGATACCTCAATAACAACCCCGACCCGAAGGCGGTCGTCTACCCCGGCGCGATGGGCGACGTGATCTGGCTGATGCTCGCCGCGCACGAGCTCACGGGGTCGAAGGGCTTCCTCACGCGCGCGGACCACTTCGCTAAGCTGGGGCTGGGGATGCTCTTCGACGGGACCTCGCCGCTCCCGAAGGCCTCCAGCCGCCACGACCACTACGAGGCGATCACGCGCGGGGACACCCTGATGATGGCTTTCCTTAAACTATGGCAGGTGCGCAACAAGCCCGACCTCGAGGTTGGGCTGGTCTACTGCGACAGGTGAGTCGGGACGAGCCTTGCGGGGCGCGAAGACCGTGCTACGGCGGGTAACCATCCTCCGCATGGCAGTGGCAGCCGGTGAACACGTTTTGCGTCAACAGGGACGGGCCGTACGTCACGACGGTGTCGGCCATGGCCTCGGCGAGCGTGTCCTTCTCCTCGTACAACAGGAGCAGAGCTTCGTACTTCCCTACCATCTCCCATGAGAACTTCTGGTACTTGCCGGTGACCTCCGACGGCTCCTGCCAGAGGATCACGCCGAAGTCGGCCTCGTCGTCGAAGTGGACGACATCCCCCGACATGTCGGTAAGGCTGACGGCGCTGGAGAAATCCCACAGGACGCGCGAGTTGCTGAACTATATAAGGAAGGGGTGGGCGAGCCGGGTCCCGTCCCACTTGCCCCACAGCTCGAAGCGTCCCAGTCCGATGGGAGGGAGCCCATCACCTGTCGGCAACGCGCCGGGTTCGTCCTCGTCGCCGCAGCCGGCCAGGACGACCGCGAGAAGGACGGCGGCGCGGAAGGGCACTGAGTGCTTCAGCATGTCGAGTACCTTCCCGACGCCTCTCGACCTTCCCGACCGTGGCGGCAGCGCCATGCCGATCCTTCCATTGCCATGTATGGTACCCGCCATTCGCGCTCTTCGCAAGCCGACCTGCTGATCCTGCTGCCCGGCCGCGTGCACAAATGCGCCGGGGCGACCCATCGAAGGGTCGCCCCGGATTGCTGCCTCAAGCGTGTCTGCGGCTCGTCCTACGGTGCGACGTACGCGGCGCCGCCGGCCGGGGTTCCGATGTGCGCAAGGCCGCCGCCGAAGCGCTGAAGAAGATCCGCGGTGAGAAGTAGAAGGGCCGACTCGGCGCACCGTCCCGCCTGCCGGGTCGTTCGGGAAACTCTCATGGGAAGCCCATGTCCATCTATAGCAGTTGGGGAGTTGAAGTCAAGGAAACCCGAACTCGCCCCGCGATTCTACTCAGCCGGTGTTGACAGACTCTTGTCAAAGTAGATGATATTTGCCTTGTCCCAAAGATCCCGCTTGTTCCGTTCGAGGCGCTCTTCGATCTTCCTGCGCTCCAAGACCGCCATTATGGTTGGCTCAATCG
>SDBV01006436.1_pt1 | contig 16278 bp, 11 predicted proteins | sample 2277081 | NCBI WGS metagenome assembly SDBV01 (sample SAMN10402039, study PRJNA504765) | marine sediment metagenome | isolation source: marine sediment core GS10_PC15, 223 cmbsf | place: Arctic Ocean: Southern Knipovich Ridge | collected 2010
CGGCTAGCGGGTCATAGACGCCCTTGTTCGTCTGAAAAATATTGTTGTTAATTACGCCATGAAATGGACAATAAAAGTCAGGCAGATAAGAATAGAGGATGAATGGGAACAATACCGGCTTATTTCTTCCATAACCCTTAATCCTGGGGCAGTTCCTTTTAACGTAAAGATCGTGCTGGTAGGCAGCCCGAGGCTCTACTATCTGCTTTATAATCTCGACGAAGAATACAGGGAACTTTTCAAGGTAAAAGCTGATTTTGAAAACCGGATGACCAGAAACAAAGAAAACCTTGTTAAATATGCCAGCTTCGTTCGCACAAAATGCCTTGAAAAAGGACTGAAGCCCTTTGAGCAGAGTGCAGTTGTGAAAGTTGTCGAGTACGGCTCAAGGCTCGCTGAACACAAAGAAAAGCTTTCAGCAAAGTTAACCGAGGTAGCTGACCTCCTGAGAGAGGCTGACTACTGGGCAAAGCGTGATAAAAGTAAAACCGTAAAATTAGAACACGTTGAAAAAGCATTTGATGAAAAGATATACCGTGTCAACAAGGTAGAGAAAAAAATACAGGAAGCAATCAAAGAAGGCACAATACTTGTGGACACCGATGGTGCTGTAGCAGGGCAGGTCAATGGTCTTTCTATCCTTGACCTCGGTGATTACAGGTTCGGCCTCCCCTCAAGGATTACAGCTAAAACATACGCCGGCAAGGCGGGTATTGTAAATATAGAAAGGGAAACAAAGCTAAGTGGAAAAATTCACGAAAAAGCCATATTGATACTTAGCGCTTATTTAGGTGAAAAGTATGCCCAAAAACACCCGCTCAGCCTTTCTGCATCTCTTACATTTGAACAGCTGTACGGCGGGGTGGAAGGCGACAGTGCTACATGTGCTGAAGTTTATGCTTTATTAAGCAGTATTTCAGGCGTACCTGTAAAACAGTCTTATGCCATAACAGGCTCAATGAACCAGCACGGAGAAGTTCAGCCTATTGGCGGGGTCAATGAAAAGATAGAAGGGTTTTTTGACGTGTGTAAACTCAATCATCTCAGTGGAGAACAAGGCATAATCATGCCGGAAAGAAATGTAAAACATCTCATGCTCAGAAAAGACGTTATAGATGCTGTCAAGGACGGAAAATTTAACATTTATGCTATTGATAGTGTTGAAGACAGCATCGAACTTCTAACAGGAATGCCCGCTGGAGAATTACAGCCTGATGGAAACTATCCAGAAGGGACACTGAACTTCCTGGTATCCGCAAGGCTGGACAAACTGTCTGAGGCCGTGAAGGGGAAAAAAGACGAAAAAGAAAAAAATAACACGGTCAATGACGCATAAAGAATGAAGAAGTTCTTATGGCTTACAGAAGTCTTTATGTGTCTTGTCTTTGTTATTCCACTGGGACTTCTCCCAAAAGCCCTTTCCATCAAAACAGGGGAATTCTTCGGATTGTGCATGTTTTTTGTTCTGCGGAACAGAAAAAGAATTGCCCTTAAAAATCTGGAGATAGCTCAAAATGGCGGTCTCAAACTCCCTGCCCCGCCAAAAGAGATTGTGCGGAGAAACTTCATTAATATCGGCAGGTCTCTTTCAGAACTTTCGATGCTTTCTGTGGGGAAAAAATCAATTTTAAAAAACATAGAATTTGAAGGCATAGAACACTACATCAATGCAAAGGCAAAAGGTCGAGGAATATTGATTATCACGGGACATTGCGGAAACTGGGAGTTATTATCCATTGCAAATTCGTGGAGGTCTTTTACATTCTCAGTAATAGCAAGACCGCTGAATAACCCGCATCTTAACAGTTTGGTGGAAAAAGTACGGACAAAGTTTGGAAATAAAATAATATATAAATCAGGGGCACTTAGAGAAATCATCACTATCATCAGAAACGGCGGGACTGTCGGCATCCTTATAGACCAGAGTGTGGTAGAAAATGAAGCCGTTGTAACAGAATTTTTCGGCGAAAAGGTTTATGCCCTGAAAATCCCGGCACTTCTTGCCATAAAAACAGGTGCAGTAGCTGTCCCGCTTTTTATAAACTATCTTGGAAAAGGAAAACACTGTATCAGATTTGGGAAAGAGATCTCAATCAGGATTACTGATAATAAAGACGATGATATACTCTTTAATACAAGAGTTTTTTCAGAACACATAGAAGGATATATAAAAGAAAACCCTTCAGAATGGTTATGGACTCACAGAAGATGGAAATTAAGCCATGGCAGAAAATATTAAGAAAATTCTTATCCGCGGGGTAAACTGGGTAGGTGATGCTGTCCTCACAATACCTGCCATAAGCAGTATCCGTGAGGCTTTCCCTGACGCCCATATAAGTCTTCTGGTCAAACCCTGGGTTGCTGAAATTTTCAAAGAGAGTCCGGACATCAATGAAATCATCCTCTACGAAGAAAGATTTAACAGTTTTTCTGGAAAGTTTAAACTCGCCAGAATGCTCAAGGCGCGCGGCTTCAGCACAGCAATACTTCTGCAGAATGCCTTTGATGCTGCCTTTATCACATGGCTTGCAGGAATTCCCGAAAGGATTGGATACAGCAGGGACTATAGAAGACTGCTTTTAACCAGTCCGGTGCCTGTTTACCCCATTAGAAAGAGAGCGACCTCTTCGCTTTCTAACGGGGCAAAAAAAGACCTCCTTAAACAGCATCATGTTTATTATTACTTAAATCTAATAAAAGAGACCCTGAATATATTGCCTAAGAACACAGAACCCTTTTTTTTTCTTACCGAAGAAGAAATCCTTCAGGCTAAAACCCTTTTAAACAAATCACTAAACCCCGTACCACCGCTTCTTGCTTTCGCAAGAAAGCAGCAGGGGTACGGGGTAAACCTCAATCAGGAATCTCCTTTAATCGGCATCAACCCCGGAGCGACTTACGGCTCTGCAAAAAGATGGATGCCTGAAAGGTTCACTGAATTAATTCACCGAATAATCAATGACCTTAATGGAAGGGTCGTATTATTCGGAAGTAAGTCAGAGGTCGGGATTACAAAAGAAATTATTGAAAAAGTCGGTCAGGATCCTGTATATACGTCACATATATTGAACACGGCAGGGAAAACCAATCTTAGAGAACTTGCAGCACTGATTTCAGAATGTGACACCTTAATAACAAATGATTCAGGGCCCATGCATATAGCATCTGCACTTCTTGTGCCGGTTGTAGCCATATTCGGCTCTACGGACAGAACAGTTACAGGGCCTCTGGGCGACAGGCACAAAACCATCAGTAAAGACATTCCCTGCTCTCCGTGTATGAAAAGAGAATGTCCGGTCAGTACGACCTGCCTACCCTGCCTACCGGCAGGCAGGCGGACAAGGCAGGCTCGATTCCGAGAGAAACATCTTAAATGTATGACAGAGATAACTACTGATGATGTATTTAACGCATTAAAGGAAATTCTGCCGAATGCAAAAGCTGTTTTTTTGGACAGAGACGGGACACTTATTGAGGACACCGGATATTTAAACAGCTTCAGTGATTTGAAAATGTTTCCCGGAGTCAAGGAAGCGCTCCAGGGATTAAAAAAAGCAGGGTTTAAGCTTATTGGAGTAACAAACCAGTCAGGTATAGCGCGAGGACTTGTAAGCGAAGAATTTGTAAACGCATCTAATGCGTATCTCCAGGAAAACCTGGGTATAGACTGCTTTTATTACTGCCCGCATCTCCCTGATAACGGCTGTCAATGTAGAAAACCAAAACCGATGTTTTTACGTAAAGCAAGGCTTAAACTCGGAATCAACTTAAAGTCCTCTTATGTCATCGGGGATAAAACAATTGACATGCTCCTCGCCAAAGCAGTCGGCGCAAAAGGCATTTTAGTGCTTACAGGCCATGACAAAGAATCAGAACATGCTGACTTTATTGCTCAAAACCTTACAGAAGCAGTGGATTGGATACTTAATGAGAATCGTTAATCGTAAACCGTAAACCGTTACCCGTTAATCGTCGCCTGCTTCACCAGCTACATAACTAATTGTTTTTACAGAAAAAAACAATACAGCGTCAGTTCTTGTATTTTAACATCATGCAAAAAGTGACTAACAAACCGATGGAGAGGGATGCGCAATTCGCCTAAGAAGATTTGGCGGACAAGTAAGCACCCTGCAGTTTGACGTTATGCACTGGACGCTTTTTTATCTCTTTTAGTCTTCAACTGTTCCCTGAACCATTTCATAATATCGTCATATGACGGGGGCGTTACCAGAAAAACTTCGATTTCCTTTGGAAACTGAATTTTTGCCCTGTCCTCATCTCTCATAATAAGCAGTCCTGTTTCTCCTACTGCGAGGTTGTTTTCAATCACACTCAGGATATGCTGAAGCCTTTTATTTAACGACTCTTTATAAAATTCGTGAATTTTCTCAAAAACCTCATTTGTTCTTACTGCCATGAGACAGTTGCTCCAATCCAGAAAAGGGCCGAATATTTCCTCGCTCTCAAGCGGCAGTAGCGCACTCCCCTTCTCCAGCATATTCTTAAGAATCTGCGCAGCCCTTTCGTTCATCTTACCTAAGATATCAAGCGCTTCTTCGCCTGAAACATGAATATTCTCGCAAAAAATCTTTTTTATTTGCCCGGCAACTTCAATTTTTTCTATCTGCTGTATCACCTCATCCCAGTATTTATTGAAAAGATTTTTGTATTCCTCAGGGGCATCTTCCACAAGATACATGTTCCGGACACAGTAGAGCTTTTTCTTTCCGGAATAATGTTTATTATCAGGTTTTTCTATTTTTCCCAACTCAGCCATATTATTCACTTTCTGTCTTATATATATTAAACGTTTGTAACTACTCAGGTACAAAGGGGCAAAGGCACAGAGGAACAAAGGTTAAAAACAATATAAGGCAGTTTTTTTATTCTGTTCTTTTCACTTTGTGCCTTTGCCACTATGTGCCTTTGTGCCTACCTGAGTAGTTACAAACGATTAAAAAAGGTAGCAGGTCTTGAAGCGAGAAGTCAAGAGCAGACAAAATACAGCCGGCTAAACAGATCTGAGGTAACTACTGTAACAGTAAAGGAATTCTTCCTGGTATTCAGGAGGGGAATCTACAATTTCCATGCCAATACTGTTTGTTAAACCTTCAGTCGGAGTCTTGTGATACCACCTTGCTGTACACTTCAGGCTCAGCACCTCTCCTGAAGGTGGTGTAAAAACAAGTTCAAGCAATGATTCCGGGGCAAAGTTTATTGCAGGCTGAGAAGGCTCAGTTGTCATGCAAATGCCTTCTTCGGAAAAATTCTCTATAACGCCGAAATAGCTCTTATCACGTGAACTAAGCTCAGCCTCAAAATGAACAGGTATTCTTGTCGAACGCCATTGATCCACGGTTTTCTCCCTCTTGAGTAGGTCTCTTATTTAAATTATATCAAAAAGCAGGGACATGTCAAGAAAATCAGCCAGTATAACTGCTTATTTCCTCTTAAACATCCTGTTTAAATCATCAAGAGATATGAAAATTCTTGTCGGCCTTCCGTGAGGGCACTTGTCCGGCACTTCGCACTTTTCAAGGTCAGCAGCCAGCTGTGACAACTCTTCATTATTCAGGGGTTCACTTCCCCTGACAGACTTATGGCATGCAAGTCGTGCTGCTATGGTCTCAAGGAGTCCCTGCTTCCCCGTATCGCCCCTGATGCCAGTTGTTTCCTCTTCAATAATGCCTGATGCTATGTCAATAAGAAGACCTTTAATGTCAGCCTTGCAGAGTTCTTTTGGCATTGTCCTGACTATCACATTATTTGCGCCGAAATCTTCAACATCAAGGCCAAGGTCTTTAAGAAAATCACTGTGTTTTATAACAATATTATATTCCCTGGCAGACAGCTCAGTCCTGATTGGAAGAAACAGTGTTTCTGCTACAATAGAGGTCTTCCTGAGAAATTTTTCATAAAGAACTCTTTCATGCGCAGCATGCTGGTCAATAATCGTAAGGCCGTTATTTGCAGACTCTGCAACAAAGGACTCTCCGATATGAAAATATTTGCGAACTGCAGGGGTAATCCTTTCCGAAAAAAAGTCGGTTTGAAGTCCCCCGGCTGATTGAAAGGTCGATTCGAGAGTCTCGCACACGGATTGCTCGCCGAATGACACATTTTCAGCAGTGTGTGCAGCCTCATACGCAGGCATTGAAGCAGGAATATCACCTGCAGTTTTATACTGTTGAGGATGCAATGCCTCTTGAACAGCAAGTTCTACTAGTTTATGAATTTCTGAAGGCGTCTCAAATCTGACCTCACGCTTTGCAGGATGAACGTTTACATCCACTTTTCCGGGCGCTATCTCAAGAAATAAAAAAAATGCCGGGTGCCTGTCTTTGGGAATCAAATCTCTATATGCGCTATAAACGGCGTGACTAACAGTAGGGTTCTTTACCGGACGTCTGTTTACAAATACAAACTGATAGCTTCTCGTTGATCTTGTAAAGTTTCCAGTTGAAACAAATCCATAAAGCTTTACCCCGTTGGAAATGTTTTGTCTAATGGGGTTTATTTCAAAAAATTCATTAAATAACTCTTCGCCGTAAAGCTGTTTAAACCTCTCTCTAATGTCTTTAGCTGAAACCGCATTTACAAGTTCACTGTTATTGTGTTTGAGGGAGAACGATATCCCGGGATACGAAAGGGCTTTTTGAATAACGACTTCAATTATATGAGACAACTCTGTAGAGGTGCTTTTAAAGAATTTTCTTCGTGCAGGGGTATTGTAAAAAAGGTCTCGCACTTCTATGATTGTTCCTGCCAACGGCGGTGCGTCGCTTATCTCTTTTTTCTCTCCGGCGCCTGCCTTGTCCGCCTGCCTGCCGGTAGGCAGGGTAGGCAGGCCTATTTCTATTTTTGTTCCGGTATGCGAATTTGCAGTAGACGTTATTAGGGTAACCTTTGAGACTGATGTTAAAGAAGACAACGCCTCTCCTCTAAAACCAAGCGTGCTTATATTGAAAAGGTCGCCTTCTGTTTTTATCTTACTGGTGGCATGCCTCTCAAAACACAGGGAAGCATCCTCTCTGGACATACCAACCCCATCATCAGCAACTCTTATAAGTTTTTTACCTCCATACAGAACCTCAACAGAGACATTTTTTGCCCCTGCATCAATAGAATTATCTAACAGTTCTCTTACTATAGAAGCAGGGCGTTCTATAACCTCGCCTGCAGCAATTTTATTTATCAAAAATTCCGGGAGAATAGAGATTTCAGTCATATTTTTTTTTACTTTCCTTTATTTCTTCTTAAAATATTTTTCAAGAAAGATAAACACACTTCCCATACGTTTATAAATCAAATAAAGGTATAGTTCAACAAAAAACTTATAGTTCCTATTTTTCCATCTCCATACTGACAGCTTATTTAATGGCCAGAATATCAGATTGCTCCAGAAGCTTTTAAGAAATCTCTCATAGCGAAAAGCCAGAAATGTATTGATGTAGATAGCGTTCAACAGTTTTTTATTCTTTACCCATGGATGCTTAATTTCATCGTTTGTATAGTTTTTCCATCCTTCAAGGTGCGTCGGGGCTATAAAATCCTCCTTAACCGCTTCTTCATACAATAATGTACCCGGTAGCGGCACATAAGGCTGGATAGGTACTTCTGCTCCAGGATGCAATCTGCGAATCTCATCCGCAAAATCCAGGGTTCTGTTTAACTGTTCCTCTGTCTCGCGCGGCAAGCCAATCATCAGCGAGTAGAGAGTCTTGATTCCTCCCTTTGAAACTATCCTGATGCCATCATCAATCATCCTTCTATTCAGACCTTTTCTTATGAATTTAAGGACATCCTCATCCGGAGACTCTATGCCAAAAAACAGGTATACACATCCGCTGTCTTTGAACTTTTCAAGCAGTTCGGGAGTGAACAGTGTTATCCTTACGTTGGCTATCCACTTGAACTCCAGTTCCCTCAGAAGGTCGCAGATATCATCCATCATCTCTTTTTTACCTGCCAGGAACGTATCGTCATAGAAAGTCATCTTGTGTACACCCAGCTCCTTAAGCTTGCGAAGTTCTGCCCTGATTTTTTCAAGGCTCTTGATCCTGCAGACATTTTTGTGGAAATATACGTTATAGCAGAAACCACATTTATAGGGACATCCCCTTGATGCTTCATAACCGATATTCTCAAGCGTATCGGTCTTTTTGAGATACTCCTTTAAAATTTCTCTGCCTTTTCCATCGTACGGGAAAGGCAGGTCTTCAATATTTATAAACTCCCTGTCTCTGTTTACAATTCGTTTTCCGTTATTTTTCCAGCCAAGTCCCTTAATCTCTTCAAAGTTTTTCTTATCCTCCTGCAAGACATGAACTAACTCAAGCAATGTCTGTTCCCCTTCTCCCTTTACCACAAAATCAACGAGTTCGGATTCAAGTGTTTGCTCCGCACACATAGATGGATGTGTCCCCCCCCAAACGAGAGGAATTTCAGGGTTAATTTTGCGGGCAAGCTTTGCAAGTCTAAGGGTATTCTTTATCTGATAACAGGTCATGGTTGAAAGGCCTACAAACAGGGGTTTTCTTTTTATCAGCTGTTTAAAACGCTCTTTTTTGTGTATTCTCTCGTCAAAGTATTCGACCTCTATACCGTGTTTTTCCAGATAAGCCCCCAGCGCCAGGATTGAAAGTGGCGTCCATGAATGATATGGAAAGGGACTTGCATTTGCATAAGCTAAAACAACCAAATTTTTCTCCTGTTTAATTTCATTAAACTGTAATCAAAGACGAAATTTTTGTGAATCCTTGAACGGATGGGTTATTAATGCAAAAAATGCTGCTATCATAATATTTATGCCAAGGATATAGTTCAGCAAAACAGCTCTTAATGCAAAGGCAAGTCCAGCCTCATTCAGCATAAATTTAAGCCATCTGGTGATTGAAATCAAATAAACACAAATAAAAAAGATAAAGCTATAAAGCGCGGCACCTATAAAAGGTGCTATTAACAGAGCTGAAAAGCTTGAAAATGCAGCGATAGCTGCAATGCCATTGCTCGGCACAGAGGGGCCTGCATTGTCAAGCTGTCCTTCCTTTATAAATAAATGCATCCACATAATTGCACGCTTAAAATAATTTTTCATTGCCTGCTTAAAACCCGCAAACTGATGTTTTACTATCATCTTTCTGTTCAATACAATCTTGTCCACCTTATTTACCCTTCTTGCAAACTCAAAATCCTCAACATCCGCACCTGCGTACTTTTCATTAAAACCCCCCATTTTTTTAAAAAAATCTGTCCTTACTGCCCCGCATCTGGGAGAAAATACACTCACATTCTCTGCCTTTGAGCCGCTGAGATGTATATATTCAAACAGTGCCATATACCTTGGGACAAAACCCTCGTTTAAAGGCTCTTTTGTACATATCCCTATAACACAGTTTGATGAAGAATTACTTCTGAAATATTCTTCTACCTCCTCAATAGTGCCTTCCTGTAAAACAATATCTGAATCAAGGAAAAAGATTATATCTCCACGGGCTTTTTTTACCCCTTTATTTCTTGCCTTTGCAGGCCCGGAATTTTCCGCTAATTCTACAAGTTTGATAGGATAATTTTTTACAATTCCCACTGTGTCATCAGTGGAGCAGTCGTCCACAATAATGACCTCAAAGTCATTAACTCTTGATTTAAGAATGGAATCCAACAGATTTGAGATTAACCTTTCCGAATTGTACGTAGGGATAATAATTGAAATCATTATAAATAATAATAAGGAATATCACGTCATAAAATCAAATGCTTCGCCTGTGTGAATATGATATAATTATATCAATAGAGGAGGGGAGGATGAGAAAGCGGCTATACCTCAAAGTCGGAGATAAAGTAAGCCATCGCAAATAAACCCGGGGGTATGGGGGTGGAATCCCACTAAAGAGGAAACATCTTTTTCACAAACCTTATCTCTTCCTCGCGGCTCTTAACTTTTCCCTCAAGTCTTACCTCAAGAATTGCCTTCAGTATTTTGTTAAAAAGAGGGCCAGGATTATAACCCATAGTCTTTAAATCCTTTCCTGTAAGACTGGCCTTAATTTTTCTTAACGTGGTAAGGTATAAAGATATAGCCTTCTTTTGTTCTTTATCTTTAGCCTTAGCAATCGCAAAGAGGATGGTCAGCAGGTTTAGCGGCTTCAATGTATAGTAGATATCCTTTTCTTTCATGGACATCTTCAGCTTCAAAAGGGTTGTCTTTGACTGTTTAATTCCAACGAGTATTTCTTTTCTTGCTCTTGTCGGAACAGAAAGCCTCTGTAATGCCTTTTCACTTTCCTGCGTTTTTAATCCTTCAAAAAGAGCCATCAGAAAAAGATGCGATTTAATCAGTTCATCCTCTATAAACAGGAGCTCAAACCATGCAAATGTCTCCTGAATGGCCTCGAATGTTTCTTCCAGTGCATTTGTAAGTGTCAAATGAGGGTGAATAAATTTCAGAAGGTCCAGTTCTGACAACCCTACAATTGCTTTTAATGGTTCTGTTTCAAAAAACAGGAGATTAAGTTCGTCATAAAGCCTTGAGCCTGAGAGTTTATCAAAGAGATTTATTTTTACAGCAGTTTTTATCAAATTTTTCGTGTGCTTGCTTATTTTAAAACCAAATCGCTCAGAAAACCTTATTGCCCTGAATGCCCTGGTAGGGTCTTCTATAAAACTCAGGTTATGAAGTATTCTTATTGTTTTTTCTCTGAGGTCTCTCTGACCACCAAAAAAATCGAGGACCTGACCGAAATTGTCAGGATTTAATTTTACTGCCAGTGTGTTTATAGTAAAATCTCTCCTATATAAATCTTTTTTTATAGAGGATATCTCTACCTTTGGGAGAGCACCCGGTGATTCATAATACTCAGTCCTTGCAGTAGCTACATCTAATTTAAGCTGGTCTGTTATGACAACAGCCGTGCCAAACCTCAAATGGCTTATTACCTTTGCCTTAAGTTTTTTACCAAGTGCCTTTGCAAAGGTTATCCCATCGCCTTCAACTACTATATCAATGTCAAGGTTTGATTCTCCTCTTAAGAGGTCTCTCACAGAGCCACCGACAAGATAGGCTGAAAGATTAAGCTCTCTCGCTACATCTCCTGAGATTTTTAGTGTGTCAAAAATACGTTTTGGGAATTTCTCTTTCATAAGAGAATAAAGCTTCCTGCCAACAAGAGGCCTCCCCGTTACGCGTTCTTCACCAACTCTGCTCCTCCTTAAAAAATCTTCATAAAGTGACCTTAATAAATCAGTGCGTGTAATAGCTCCTATTATCTGTTTGTTTTCAATCACAGGCATAAATCTCTGATTCTGCTCTATCATCAACTCCTCAACTTTTTTCATAGCTGTTTCAGGCACTGCCGAAAAAGCATCAGTAGTGCAAAATTCGGAGACTCTACTTCTGCCAAACCCGTGAAACAACGCCTTCTCCACAACCTCTCTTGACAAAAGCCCTTTATAGATGTTTTCTTTTATGACAGGAAGTACGTTCACACTATACCTTGTCAATGTCTGTTCTGCCTCCTTTATCGTACTGTTCCACAGTATAGTTTTTACAGGGCTCGTCATAATATCCTTAGCAGTCTTTGCAGGTCTTATTTTTTCTTTTAAAATACTTGCGAGTCTTTCCTCTGTTTCCTCTAAGGACTTTTCTCTGACAACGGCATACGCTGCTGTTGGATGACCTCCGCCATTAAATGGCTGCACTACTTCTGAGACGTCAACCTCTATTGCACGACTCCTCGCTACAATGTGAATTCTATCTTCCATCATCACCAGAAGGAAGAGTGCATCGACGTCCTCGATATCTCTTATTTTATAAGCCAAATAAGCAATATCCCCCATGTAACTATCCCTTGATGCTTTAGCTATTTTTACTCTGATGCCGTGAATTACATAGTCTCTCGCTGAATGTATTAATTCGTTGAGCAGGTCAATTTCTTCAGCGCCGAGCTCCCTGCTGATAAACCTTGATACTACATTTAAGTTGGCGCCCTTTTTGAGAAGATATGCAGCTGCTGTAATATCTCTCACGGTGGTAGAAAAAAAAATAAGAGAACCTGTTTCCTCATAGATTCCTAATGCGAGAATCGTTGCCTCAACAGGGGATATGTCCATTTTATTCTGCTGAAGCATCTCTGTGAAAATTGTTGCTGTAGCTCCAACAGCCTCGATGGTCTCTCTCTGCCCCTTTATATCTTCAGGCGTAGAGGGGTGATGGTCATAGATGTGAATTATCAGCCCTTCCCTATCTAATATCTCCGAGAAACGGCCAATCCTGCTTTTATTTTTAACATCTACGAGTATTAAACGGTCAATATCCTCAAAATCAATCCCCTTGATTTTTTTGAAATTAAGCGTAACAGGAGATGTAGAAAGGAAATCCCGCACACTTTTTTCCTGAGAACCTGAAAATATAACCACTGCATCAGGGTAGATTTTTTTTGCTGCCAGCATTGAGGCAACGGCATCGAAATCAGCATTTATATGAGTTGTAATTACATCCATAAATATTCCAAATACAAGAAATTCAAAAAAAACTTCGGAATAAAACGCAGGGAGAAACCCCTCATTGATGGACTACTACGCTGCCCCGGCCTTTACTCTTTGCCTTAAACAAAGCAGAATCAGCGAGAGTGATTAAGTCATCACCCGCTTTAATTTTTTTATGCGGATAAGTAACCGCTCCTATGCTTACACTGATGGCATGTTTCCCTTTAAGTGCTTTGAATTTATGTTTTTTTATACAACGACTCAGCCTTTCAGCCTCGGACAACGACCCTTTTTTTGAGGTATTAGGAAGGAGAATAATAAACTCCTCACCTCCGTATCTCGCAAGAATATCGCTCTTCCTGATATTCTTTTTTAAAAGTTGTGCGAATTCCTTCAGTACCTGGTCCCCCGTCTTATGCCCGTAAGTATCGTTTATGCGTTTGAACAGGTCAATATCCATCATTAAACACGTAAGCGGAACATTATAGCGGTAGACTCTGCTAAATTCCTCTTCAAGCCGATGATAAAGATAACGGGTGTTATACAGACCGGTAAGAAAATCGGTTATTGCCAGTTTTCCAAGATGCATTTTTTCGCTTACTGATTTTTCATATAGGAATGCACTGGATAAGGCATTAGCAGATGTGTTAGCAATTGTGTTACAGAACATAATTTCATCCTTTGTAAATGACCTGCCCGAGCGTGATGTCCTCAGGAAAAGTGTTCCGACAATTGTCTCTTTATAAAAAACAGGCAGCACAACAATTGACCTTATTCCTAACGGAGAAAGTATGTCCCTGACATCCGTCATTATAGGGTCTTTTTTCACATCATTGATTATTACAGGGTTCCTTGTTGCGAGGGCCTCTCTAATTTCAGGGTATTTGTTAAGGTCAAGCGTCATGGACTTAAGCCTGGGACTTTCAAAAGTGGCTACGACATAGGCATATTTATGTTCACTGTCTACACGAATCATAGAGCATCTGACTACGGGTATTATCTCTGCTATCTTCTTGACAATAAGATAAAGTATTTCCTGAGAGTCAAGCGTAGATGATACAAGAGATGTAATATCAGCAATAGCCTTGAGGTGCTCTTTTTCCGTCTCTAACTCATAAATATAACGTTTCTTTTGCAAACAACACTCTATCTTAAGCCTTAGTTCAGAAGGGGTATAGGGAGGGACAACAAACTCTTCAATGCCTGAGATAAATGCCTTTTTAATTATGTGGACATCGTGTTTCCCCAGAATCCCTATTATGGGAGACACCTCTTTAAACAGGTCTAGATATTTTGTCTTGAGCCCTCCGGGCAGACTAAGAAGTATAATATCAGGTTTCAAGCTGTTTATATCAGCCTTGATTTCTTCCGGATCCTTAAATCCATGCACCGAATAGTTTTTATTCTTTAAAGCTGTTGTAATGGAATTTAGGCGCCTGGTATTTGTGTCAACTATGAGGATATTTTTCATTCTTTATCTCATGGGTAGGTTCTATATTTATTTAACATTCTTACACCCTTAGGGTCAAGAAAAATTATTTTCATTAACTCGTCAATTAAAAGAATTTCGGGGTTATGAAAAGGCGTCGATATTCGTATCTTAGTTGAAATTGTCTTTTTAAACGCTGGGACACGGTCTACGACTCGTAGAGAGATACAGAAAAAAACAAGATATAAAACTTTTTTACGAAAGAATCTATTTTTTTACTAGATGACTCATCTGCTTGAAGAATAAAGATAAATTTAAAAATCTGTGTTCTCAAACCAACTGCCGGGTAATGAGTTCAACTACTGGTCTTGTCCTAATCCCCATCCCTGCTCTATTAACCATTAAAAATAAGGAGATATGATTGTAGAATTAATATTTCTTATTTGACGGGAAAACGATATATATATTACTATTATACGTTGTACCTTTATATGTTGTATCATCATTTGGTAAATCACTCAAAAAGCAAAATCTTTACTACTGTAGTCTAAGAAAACGCAAAAACAGGTTCTTCAGAGAAAAGGAATATTGAAAGCGAAGAGCCAAAAATAAAAAAGGAGGATAGATGAACGGAAAGTATAAAACTCCATTGTTAGACGAGCTGGAAAAAGGACCCTGGCCGAGTTTTGTTACAGAGATGAAAAAAGCCGCAAAAAAGAGCGAGATGGCAGAGGATGCGTTAGGTCAGCTTGAACACTCTTTCAAAACCAAGATAGGCTACTGGAAACACGGCGGGATAGTTGGAGTTCTCGGTTATGGAGGCGGAGTCATTGGAAGATATTCAGACCTGCCTGATAAATTTCCAGGTGTAAAATTCTTTCACTCAATAAGAGTTAACCAGCCGAGTGGTTGGTTTTACACAACAAAGGCATTGAGAGAACTCTGCGATATATGGGATAAACATGGAAGCGGTCTCACAAATTTTCACGGTTCAACAGGCGATCTTATGTTTATCGGCACAGATACAAAAAGTCTCGAGGCCCTTTTTGCTGAACTTTCATCCCGGGGATGGGATTTAGGCGGTTCGGGCTCAGCCATGAGGACTCCGAGCTGCTGTGTTGGTCCTGCCCGCTGTGAGTGGGCAAATTACGATACACTTGATGTGTGCTACAATATTACACAGGAATTTCAGGATGAGCTTCACAGGCCGGCATTTGCCTATAAAACTAAGATAAAGTTTGCAGGTTGTGTCTGCGACTGTATTGCATCCATCGCACGTGCTGATTTCTCTGTAATCGGCACATGGAAGGGCAATATCCAGATAGACCAGGCAGCAGTAAAAAAATACGCTGATTCAGGCATGAATATACAGGCAGAGATTGTTGATATGTGCCCGACTGAATGCATGGTTTATGACGGCAAGTCACTTAAGGTTGACGATGCTAATTGTAACAGGTGTATGCACTGCATAGCAAAGATGAATAAGGCCCTTAAACCAAGCGGTGAGAGGGGTGCAACCATTTGTATAGGAAGTAAGGCCCCGATTGTTGTTGGTTCTCTGCTCTCATGGGTTGTTGTTCCATTCATGAAGATGGAACCTCCATATACAGAATTCAAGGACTTCATCCGCAAGGCCTGGGATTGGTGGGATGATAATGCAAAACCAAGAGAGAGGATTGGCGAAGTTATTGAAATGAAGGGTATGAGGTCATTCCTTGAAGCCGTTGGTATTCCACCACTGCCGCAGCAGGTAAAAGAGCCGAGAAAAGACCCATTCTTCTTCTTCAAGGAAGAGGATATTGCAAGATTCAAGGCAAGGGAAGCAGAAGAGAAGAAAACAGGGAAATATACTTTTTAAATATAATTTATCCTAAAGGAGGAATATAATAAATGGCGTTACCACAGAGACAGACAGATATAGGCCCCCCCCATTATGAAAAGTTTTTGCCACCTGTAATCAAAAAAAATTATGGTAAATGGAAAGGGCATGACATATTAAGCGCAGGAGTAATGGTTCATGAGGCAGAAAGCGGAGATAAAATATGGTCAGTCAGGGTAGCCTCTCCGAGGCTTTTAGCTACAGATTCCGTTCGCGAAATATGTGATATTGCAGAAAAATATTGTGATGGTTTTCTGAGATTTACATCGAGGAATAATATAGAGTTCCTTGTATCAAACGAAAAAAATGTCGAACCAATCCAGAAAGAGCTTAAGGACAAAGGATATACAATCGGAGGTATTGGGTCGAGGATAAGCAATGTTGTCCATACACAGGGCTGGATTCACTGCCATGGCGCGGCAACAGATGCGTCTGGCCTAGTAAAGGCCATGATGGACGAGCTTTATGAGTATTTCACTGAAAAAGA
>SDBV01006437.1_pt1 | contig 16277 bp, 31 predicted proteins | sample 2277081 | NCBI WGS metagenome assembly SDBV01 (sample SAMN10402039, study PRJNA504765) | marine sediment metagenome | isolation source: marine sediment core GS10_PC15, 223 cmbsf | place: Arctic Ocean: Southern Knipovich Ridge | collected 2010
TCGGCAAAAGTATGCCGACGCTTGGTTTGCAAAAGACGCCGAAACCTACGAGGGGATGCTCATGGGGTTTTTGGGTGTGTTGCTACGGTGTGAACACGGGGATAAAGATATCCATTTGGTTGGGGATCAACAGGTCTGATGCCGGAGCGCGTTACGAAGCGGTGTCTGGTCTGTTGGGTGGTCGTGGAGATCCAGGAGGCCAGGTACGAACGGATGGTGTTCAAGATGATCTACTGTTCGGTGGAATGCCAGATAAAAGGGTGGATGTGGCAATGAAGCGCGTACAGGTGAAACTCAAGGATACCTCGGAGGTCCGGGCCGCGTTCCCCAAAGAGATGGGGTTGTGGTTCACGGTGCAAGGGTTTTCGAAGTTCGGCTTTGTCCGTATGTCCCGGCAACTCACCCCCAGGTGCAGCGGGTCGTGGTCTCCGCACCTTTTCAACTGGAACAACGTCCGTCTCGAGCCGAGGAAGAAGAAATGAACGTCGAGGAGAGCGGGGTCGAACTGAAGAAGGTCAAGGATTACTATCCGGGCTTTGTGTGCTCTGCGTTGCTCGTCCTGGCCATCGTTCTGGTGACCCCCTCGTGGCTGCTTGGATTCTGCGCCGGCATCGCGGCGGGATGCTGCTTGAAGAGATTGACCACGAGGTGAAAAAATGATCGCGGTCGGCTACTACACCAACGAAAAATACAGGCTCTTCGCCAAAGAGCTGTTGATCCCCTCGCTCGACAAGCATGGGATCACCCACGACATCGTCCCGGAAGAGGATGCCGGCGACTGGCACAAAAACACCCGATTGAAAGTCCCGTTCCTGATGGAGATGCTCAAGGCCAAAGCCCCCGAGCCGATCCTGTACATCGACGTGGATGCAGAGGTCAAGCGGGATCTTACGGAGCTTTCGTTCCAAGCCCATTCTGGGCATACCGACCTGGGTGTGGTCTACTGGCAGGCCAACCACACCATCCTCCCCGAGCTGCTCACCGGGACGATGTTCCTCAGGCACACCCCGGCGGTGATAAAACTTCTGGAGGGGTGGCACAATCTAAACGTGATCCAACCAGACGTACTTGAGCAGAAGAATCTCCAGGATATTCTGGAGGTTCCAGAGCATCGGGAACTTAAAGGCGAGATCACGATCACCCGGCTCGAGCCGGAGTATTGCTGGATCGAGCCCGCGATGCGACACTTCCGGCCCGATGCAAAACCATTCATCAACCATTGCCAGTTGTCGCGGCACATGTGGAAGAAGGGAGGCCAGGGTGGCAAGGCAAAATAGGCAAAATAAGGGAAAAAGCAAGGGCAAGATCGTCGTGCTCAAGAAGCTTCCGGTGGGGGTCGACAACTTCACCAACTGGTTCAAGGGGACGATGACGGAAGTCATAGGACTGGGCTTCTACAGGATCGCCGTTGATCTCGGCTTTGGAGAGGGTGATGATTACGTGTGCGTGGGCCACGGCTACCAGGTCAAGCCCGTAGTGGAGGCGACGTTCGTCAAGGAACTCGCCAAGCCGGGGACTGACGTGATCATCCGCACGTTCCCCGATAAACAAAGGGTGCTTGAAGACTTCCGTGTCCGCATCTACTTTCCTGTTGCGGAGGGCTGGGTGGATCTCTACCAAACCCTCCACGCAAACGGTCTGCTGAAAAAACTTAAGAAGGAGAAGAAGCGATGACCCCCCACCCCGAGAACGAAACCCAGGAATCCAGGTTCGTCCGACAGGATGAAGAGATCACCCGTCTGGCTCTTCGGCTGTCGATGAAACTGATCAAGGAAGAGATCGGCGACATCGAATTCCAGGACGACGACGCGCGGTCGCGGTTGATGCAGGCGGCGTTGATGATCTCAGAATCCAGACTCGGCCGGCTGTTCAGCCTTGCGTCCATGCTCCGGCAGGCCAGTCCCCAGGAGGTGGATGGGGTCTACAATTCGACGGAGCAGGTCATCAACGCGGCCAAGGCGCAGTTGAAAGGCTAGGAGGTTGGCGGTGGAAAAAATGGCTTTCAGGCCGGCGTTCTATATAGCGCTCTACTTCTTGAACCTGGGGATGCTTTGCCTCGTGATCGTTCATCCTGAAGGCAGCGCGTTCCCCCCCTTGGTCTCAGGAGGATTTGCCGTCCTCGGGATGGTTCCCGGTCTCTTCGCAATCCATTCCAGGATAAAGGTTGATGTGAATGGTTACTTTACACTTAGCTCCTGCATCCTGCTCTGTGGGCTTCTAGGCTTAATAGTCTTCTCCCCATTCCAGAGGTTATCGAGTTTCTTATTCTGCTTCCTAGGGATTTCCGTAGTGCTTCGCTCGGAATGTAGGAGACTTAATCCCTCTCGCAATCTGGAAACCCAAAAAACCGCCTCCAACCCCACCCCTGAGGGCAAAAAAGAGGTGGTTGAAGAGCCCGATAAGCCGGTCTCAGAACCGGCGCCTTACACCTGGGCGGAATACATGGCCGACATTGAGCGGGGGATGTCGGTAGACGAGATGCGCGACAAGCTGGCGGGTCGGGCCGTTCCCCGCCGACCCGTCGGTGGTCCACCACCGACGCCTGATGATGAAGATGAGGATGACTCCCCTTACGAATCCAAGGGGAAGTGTTTGGTCTGTGGTGAGCCCGCTCGTTACAGCCCTTTCCATCCGTACTGCCTCAAGCATGAGCCCGAGGATCCCTCGTGTTCCGACTGCGGGGTGGCTCTAAAGCCGGGTGTACATTGGCCCAGTTGCTCTATCGTTCGCTCCTCAATCCCCATCCCACCACCTACAATTTCGTGTAAGTTTTGTGGGAAGACTATCCCCTTTCTTCCCTGGAAGGACGACTACTGTGATCCCTGTACCCCCGACCCCAACGCCTTCAGTAAGACGTGCTACCTCTGCGGGCGCGGCCTCTCCTCCGACCGGGGCGACTACTGTAGGTCCTGTCGGGCGATTCGTCTTCGGGCTCCCAAGCTTGCAGCGGAGATGCGCCGGCAGCAGCATCTGAAGCGGGAACATGCTCTCCTAGACGGACTCCCTGTGCCTGTGAAGTGCAAGTGCGGGGTGCCGTTGCCTGGCGGGGGGTCCCATTGTAGCGTGGCCTGTTTCCAACAATCCCTCAAGCCGAAGGATCCTGAGGTTGAAAAAACCGAGAAGTGTGATTGCATCTTTAGGCGTCGTTATGATGTCCCGGACGGCGTCTCCTTTGGGGCGGTTCCCTTCTGTGTCCCGTATTCCAACACGTTTGAGTTTACCGGTTTGGATATCATCTTCCAATCCGACCTCGTCGACGGGGTCTTGAATGTGTTAATGGGAGAGCTGAACGTCGAGGTGGTGGCGGACAACCGTGTCGTCCTTCCCAGGGTTCCCTTCTCCATGTTTGAGAAGCAAGGCCCGGGACACGGTCGGTGGACATTCAGGAATCCATTCACGACCACCCCCACCGGGGTTATCAAGGTGAATCTTATAGTCGACCGGCCACTCCCCCGCTCCTGCTGTCTCGAGGTTCTCGCTTCGGGGACCCTGGAGCGTCCGAAAAACTGATGAACGACACCCCATTCACAAAACCAAAACTCACCATCCGAGAGGTGTTGATCTGGGTGGTGGCTGAACGCGAGATCACTTTGGAGGATCTTTCCGGGGAGTACGGGATTAGTCTATCCAATGCTGGGGTGCGACTCCTAAAGCTTTTCAAAGGGGGCTATCTCAGCCGGCGCAAATCAAACAAGCCTCCCAGGGTGTTCCGGTACCGGGTCACCCCGCTCGGCAGACAAACTGTCAGGTCATGGAAGAACCAATCATGATTGGATGGGTGTGGAAGGTATTTAATCATGGGGAGACGATGGATATTCTCATTGCGCTGTCCTGGTTAGCCCCGTTGCTAGGGATCATTTTGATTATCGCTCTGGTACTGCGCCAGCGTCATCGCCAAATGAGGGGCATCAGAAATATCACCATTACCATTCACAAGGCTCGTAGAGAGGGGCTGAAAGGAATCTCTATAGTAGGATTGCCAGTCACCCAAAGAAGTGGATCAGATTTTTGCATCTTCGCCTGCCCATTGTGCAGGATTCCCAGCAGATTACCTGATCAGGACTTCACCGACGTGATCCGGTATGCCACGAAGTGGGATAAGGAAGGATATGATCTGCGGGGGATATTTGACTGCCCCACTATGTCGTGTCAGAGACCCTTAATTCTAGGTATACACAAAATGCAGCCTATTAAAATTGCGGCACAACCTTTTTATGTCAGAGCCCCGGGCGGGAATACATTGAAGGCCGCCCGCACATCATTTGATGGTGATGTGTGGAAGGGGAAAGAATGACAACCGACGAGCGCATCACGATCTTTAGGAAGGATATCCAAGGTTTCCTTGTGGATCTCGAAACCCACAACACCTATCGGAAAGACTGGTCATCCCCAAACCGCTGTACAAAGGGCTTGTGTGGGGGATGTTTTGGTCAGCCACCCGGATCCTGGGGCCTGAGGACAAGGATACCATCATGCTTCTAAAAAAGTTTAGCGCTCTGTCGCGGTTGAATAAGAGGCAGCAACAACGGTTAAAAAAGTTGCTCCGCAGGATCCTCGAGCGCGATCCCTCGAGCGGTAATCTCGGCTTCAGACTAGACATCGACGCAATGGAAGCCCTGCACGGGTCCGAAGCCTACAACTCGGTTTAGAAGGAGAGATTTTAATCATGGGCGCGAATTTTGTTTGTTGCTGTTGCATGGAGTACGACACAATTGAGTCGTTGAGTGATCATCAGAAGGACTGCACCCAAGCCCAGATATACGGGGAACACGAGAAACTCCAAGACGAGGTGGAGAAACTCAATAGCGAAATCTCGCGCTGGATGAAGGTGGCCACCGCCAGGCTTGAACGCCTCAATAAACTCCAGACCGTGATGGAGCGGTTGAAGGGGCAGGCCATTGTGATCAGGGCCGTGGACGCTGAACGAAAGCTTAAAACCGCAGAACTTCAGATCGGTGAATTGAAGGCCGCTCTCCATCGGGGCAAGACTGGCCTCGCCGCTGGTCTTGCCGCTATCAATCACGAGGTTAAGGGGAGGCGGTGGATATGCGATGGGCGAGGATCATATGCCTACGATAACGAGAGGTGCAGGCAGGAAACTGGGTGGGCACTCGACGCTATAGAGAAGATTGCCACCGACGCGCTCTCTGCATCTGGGGAGCTGGCGAACAGCGTGCTAATACGCAATACAAACGATAAGTGCGCGGTCATGACGACGATCGAGGGGTTAACGAAGGTCCCCTGTGGGCGCCCGTTACCGTGTGGGTTTCACGGTCCAAAGGAGGTAGACAATGGCAACGACAACACTTCGAAAGCTTAGTAAAGAACTCCCCCAATCGGAAACGGATTGGCGGCATATCTCCGCACGGGCTCACCGCTCCATCGGAGGCCCTGGCTCGGAGGCCGCGGCCCGCACCCACGAGGGATTCATCCGTGACATCCGTAAGGGGAAGGTCACCGGCTCATCGCGTCGGCTACTCGACTGTCCCCGTTGCCTCCAGGATGACGATCGTCGGTTCCTTCTCTTGGATATCGGTGGCGACCTGATGTGCGGCGCCTGTCATTGGCCTGCGGATCCACCGACGACGGCTGTGCCGGATCCGGGCGACGGGTAAGATGTTTCACGTCTGTCACTGGCCGGGATGCGAGAAGCAAGTCCCCCCGAAGATGTGGGGATGCAAACCCCATTGGTTCAAGCTGTCCAGGGAGATCCGGCAACGAATCTGGGACACCTACGTTTCCGGTCAGGAGCGTAGGAAGGATCCAACCGAAGACTATCTCCAAGCCGTAAAGGCAGCGCGTGACTTTGCCTTGGAGCAGAACCGGAAAGAGGAAGCCCTTCGATCTGGAAAGAAGCCATAGGGGAGAGAATGAAACGCAAACCGCCGTTGAAGGAAGGTTGGAAGGTTGTCGAATCAACCCCGACAGGCTGGGCCCTGACGCATCCGAATGGGCTGAAGGCTGTCGCCACCTACGGCCTTGGATGGGATCACGTTTCGGTCAGTCGAAAGGATCGGATCCCGACCTGGGAGGAGATGTGTTTCGTAAAGGACTGTTTCTTCGATCCCGAGGATTGTGTGGTCCAATACCACCCGCCCAGATCGAAGTATAGGAACTGCCATCCGCGGTGCCTTCATTTGTGGAGACCTCAAGCAGAACGGCTTCCGATGCCACCCTTGGCGATGGTTTAATCTCCATGTTTACATCCATCTCGCCCTACCCGTTCGCCACCTGGGAAGGGGTAAAGTGCGTCATCATTGGATTCTTGGAGACCCCGAATGGTCTTCTTCCGGTGATTTCCCTCCTGTCAAGCGGGGATATGCTCATCGCGAGTTCTCTTTCTGATGTGACGATGGACCTGAGCAAGACGGTGGATCTGTCCAAGCCACCTCCCGGAGACGAGTGGAAGGAGGGGGATGGAGAATGAAGTGCGAGGCCTGCGGTGCTGGGGGAGGTTTGAATCGGATCCTCAAGGGCATCCACGTTGTTGTTTGTGATCCTTGCTGGGAGGATTATTACCCACCGACACCTCTGCCGGATCCGGGCTACGGGAAGAGATTGGGAAAGGGTGTGTGTGGAGGATGCCTCGAGATGAGGGTGCTGTTTCGTAACCCAAAACCATTTGGTGGCACAGCTCGATGCAGGGAGTGTCTTCCCAAGAAACCAAGGTGATGGATTACTACAACGACAACGACGCCTACGCCGCGGCGTGGATAAGGAACCTCCAGGAGGACGGCCACCTCCCCCCCGGTCGTGTGGATGAAAGGAGTATTGAAGATGTCAAAGCCCAAGACCTCGAGGGGTACAGGCAAGTCCACTTCTTCGCCGGGATCGGGGGCTGGCCCCTCGCACTCCGGCTTGCCGGCTGGCCCGAAGGCCGGCCGGTCTGGACCGGATCCTGCCCCTGCCAACCCTTCAGTACCGCCGGCCTCGCTAAAGGATTGGGCGACGAGCGGCACCTATGGCCCGCTTTTTGTCGGCTCATCTCCAAGCGCCGTCCTCCAATCATCTTTGGAGAACAGGTTGCGAGCAAGGATGGACGGTACTGGCTCGCCGGAGTACGTGATGACCTGGAAAAGCTGGGATATGCCGTCGGGGCCGCCGATCTGTGCGCTGCGGGGATCAAGGCGCCGCACCTCCGACAAAGGCTGTACTGGGTGGCCTACTCCGACTCAGGACGATCCCAACAACGGAACCAGGAAGAGCGGACAGTTTCAAAGCCTGACGCGAGTGGCGGGATGGGCCAGCCCGTCAGCACGGGATTTGAAGGACACTCCGGGGATGGAGACGGAAGGCATCAACCCGGACGGATCGAAGCGGTCCAGGTTGGATCAACTTCCGAGGCAAGCGGCGTTGGTGGGATGGAATACACCAACCGCGCAGGACGGGAGCCGGGGCAGCAAACCGGAAAGACCCCAAGACACGGGGATCCCATTGAGTCAACAGGTTGCTGGAACGACACCCAAGTCATCAGAGACTCAAAAGGGAAGTACCGAAGGGTACCTGTTGAACCATCGCTTTTCCCTTTGGCTCCAAGGGTTCCCGGCCGAGTGGGCCTCCTGCGGGGAGCGGGTGGGTCGATCGTCCCGCAAGTCGCGGCGGAATTCATCCGGGCCTACCTCGAGACCGAAGTAATTTGAATGTAGTATCGATTGTATGCCGCAACTATCAAAATCGGCCTAGTTGATCAACCCTGGGAGTACCATGAAATCCTGCGATTGGTGTCGTCGCCGACTCGAGGCGACGGTTCGGCGGGACGCCCGGTTCTGCTGTCGGAAATGCAGACAAGCCGCCTGGAGGGTTCGGGGCTATTCGTCGCCCTTACATGGTGGTGAGATGTCGCCTCCAGCTGATGCGTCGTCGCCGACTCGAGGCAAGGTGTCGTCGGGCGATCGCGCCAAGCCGTCGCTGGAGGCCTCCCGCGACGGATTAAGCAGAGGTGTCGTCGTTGCAGGCCCGGGCGACGGTTCCGTCGTCTCCGGCCACCCGCGACGATTCGCCTACGGGGATCCCCCCTACCCTGGGATGGCAAAGCGGCTCTACGCGAAGGAGCCGACGTACAAGGGGGAGGTGGATCACGCCGCGTTGATCCGTCGGCTGTCGACCTACGACGGCTGGGCGTTGTCGACATCGGCCAAGGCGCTGCGCTGGATACTGCCGCTGTGCCCGCCGGAGGCCCGGGTATGCGCGTGGATCAAGCCCCATTCGGTACCGCCGGCCACCCGCGGGCTCCACAACGTTTGGGAGCCGATCATCGTCCTGCAGGGACGACGGATGCAACCCGGTAGAGCCGACGCCTTGGTCCGACACGCCGCGCGGAGTGGGGGGACCCTCCCGGGACGAAAACCCCTGGCCTTCTGTGCATGGCTCTTTCATGCGATGGGGATGCTCCCCGGAGACCTTTTTGACGACCTATACCCGGGGTCTGGCATCGTTTCACGGGCTTGGAAAGAGGTGTCGCCGGGGTGCCGGAAGGACGACGGCCCCCTCACGTCGTCGGGATCCGGTCGAGCTGTCGCGGGTGGATCCGGTCGCGCCCAGGCCTGATCCGTCGCCGCAAGATCTCCGAGCTGCTCCCGCCGACGGCTTCCGTCGTGGCCGGCCACGACGGATCTGTCGTCCCTCGAGGAACGACATGTCGGTGAGGTCCTGAGCGACGTGTCGTCGTGGGCCCCTGGCGACATCTGTCGTCCGGTGATGACGCGGTCGACCACCGACGGCTGTCGCGGGTGGCCAAGAGCGACGGCTCCACGATCGCAGGGAACGACGTGTCGGTGGCGACGTCCTGAGCGACGGATGCAACCTGGTGGGGTCGACGTGTCGGTGAGCTCCGGCGATAAAGAAAGCCCACCCAATCAAGGAGTAAATCGGGCGGGCTTCCCCTGGAGGATGCCTTTGGCAAGGCAACCGGTATCTTTTTAGCTGGGCTATTTACGACGCCTTGCGCCGACCCAGGACGAGCGCCAACGCCAGAGCTGCGAGGCCTCCGTAGAGGAGATAGTTCGGAGCCTCTTCGAGGATGGGAGGGACCACCGTCGTCACCACGGGTTCGGCGCCCACAGGGGGGACGATCTCGGGCTTCGCGGAGACCCCCACCTCACGCTCCGCGGCGTGGATGGCTTTCCTGAAGGTCCGTTCATCCTGGACGAGCGAGGCGAGACGGTCCCGATCCCGCGCTCCGGGCTTGGCGCCGGCGACGAACGCCGGAGCGATCCTGGCCCGGGCGCTCAGGAGGGATCCGAGTTTGCCGGTCATCCTCGTCCGGGCCTTGGCCGATCGGATCCGCGCCACACGGTCGGGATAGGACAGGATTCTCGAGGAGTACTTCTTCCACACGTCAACCAGACTCATCCCGGGTTCGTAGTGCGAGATCGGATCACGAATGCCGATGGCCGTGGCGAGTCTGCCGAAGAGGTCGAACGCCCCCAGATCATTCGAAGGCGGGGCGATGTCGAGCGCCCCCACCTGGAGGTAGTCCGACATCATGCCGTGACGCTTCAGGAGATTCTTGCACCGGGAAATCTGCCGCTGTTGGACCTGCCGCTGCCGGGCTACTGCCAGACGACGGCGCGGAATGGAAATCCTCCTACGGGTGGTGCGTCGGGTGAGTACCTTGACCCCACGGGCCCGCATCCGCGCGATCCTCGCCCTCTGTGCAGCCGTGGCGGGAAGGTCTTCTACGGGGACGGGCCGGGTGATGACCTTGGCGACCTTTTTGACCTTCTTGACCGGGCGGGGCCTGGCAGGCCGGCCCACGGGACGGGGGATCTTCCCGCGGATACCCCACCGCCGACGCCCCCGGCTGAAGAGCCGGCGGAACTGCCCGAGTTCGTCGGTATCCTCGCCCATCTCCTCGATGGCGGCGGCGTCGGGTTCGTCGTCGTATACAAGCGGCATCCTAGACCTCCTCGGCTTCTTCCTCAGGCTCTCCCTCGAGATTGAATTCCTCCTCGAAGGGCTCTACATCGACATCGATATCGATATTGGGGAGTATATCATCCAGACTGCCTTGATGGCCATCTGGAATATCGATTCCCAGGCCTTCCAACCCACCCCCGGAGTCCTCTTTAAAGGGGTTCTGGACGGCCTCGTAGGGCAATTCCTCGGGCTTTGACGGGTCTGGTAGCGGTTCGGGGACTTTAGGGTCGGGAAGCGGCTCTCCGGCGCTCTCAGAGCCATCCTGGACGGGGAGGTTCTCGATCAGGGGTGTTCCGTCCTCCCCCACCCCGGCATCCGGGACACACTCTCCGGGGACTTCAGCCTTCGACACCGTACCCCTCCAGAGGGCGTAGAAGACGCCTCCGGCGACTGCCACGAACCAAAGCATTGATTTCTACCTACGCCCCTACCCAATCCTGGCCAGGAGGGCCGGGGCCATCTTGACGAATACGGCCACGGCGGTGTTGAGGATATCCCGGAAGACAGACTTGGATTCGTCGCTTCCGTTGAGGGACAACGTTGCCAGTTCGTTCTCGATCGACTGCTGGACCTTCTTCATGCCGCGCTCGGCTTTTTCCCGGGCACCCCCATCGGACGCGGTCTTGAGCTGCCACGCCAGCTTGCCCAACCGCTTGCCGCGGTCCACGAGGAACGCCTTGGCCTTGGCGTTGTTGGCCAGGAAACCCTTCGCACGGTCCTTTACCGTCGAAACGAAGGTATCCGCCAGATCAGTCCACGGGTCGGCCATCAGTCCTCCGTATGCTTTTTGAGTGCGTCCACGAGGCGCTCAAGGCTTCCCGCCAGTTTCTTGGCGTCGTCTTTCTCATCGGAGTCGAGCGAGGTGTCGGCTTCGATGTACTGGATGTATTCGGGAAGGATGAGGTTGTGGGTGGATTCGATCTGCTTGACCGACTGGGCCGGGACGGTGCAGCACCCGATCATGATCCCGATCATGAATGCCACGACCAGTATTTTGATGGTCTTCGCCCCCTGCTTCGCCAAGCCACGGCTGACGCCATAACCCATCGCCGCGCCGGCTGACATGACGGCTCCGCAGATCTGCCTGACGATCTCCAGAATGGTGGGATCCCCTTCGGTAGCCGCCGGCAGGAAGGCCATTACCGCACCGACGACCGCCACGACCGACGCGATCCAGAATTCGGTGGTCTTTACTCCCGGTTTGACCTCCATCTGCTTGGTCTCCTCGCCCATCGTGATCTCCTTTTTTTCTACTTCACCCGTTGCCGTTGAGCCGGTGAATGCCGGTCTCGAGGTGAAGCTTCAATCGATTCGCCTTGCGCTCCACCTCACCTCGAAGCTTATCATCCAAATCGTTCCGGGACAAGAGGTCTCTTAAAGCCTGAAGGCGGGTCTCCAGCTCCCCCCGGGCCGTGGCGATCTTCCGCTTGAGATCAGAATTGAACATCCCTTTTCCCTAATCCTCCAGGAACGACTTCCCGGTCTGAATACTCTTGAGCCATTCTTTCAGGAGCTTGCGCTCCTCGAGATGCTGTTTGACGATGTAGGCCCCCATGGCAATGAACGCCACCCCACACCCGCCAAGGATCCATTTGCAAAAACATTCGGTCACACTGTCACCTTACGATTTCTCTTCCCATCGCCGAAAAGCGTCGTCTCGCATGGCCTTGGTGATCGTTTTGCCGGGATCTCCGCTCTCGACGTGCTTTTGTATTACCGCGTCTACTTGGGCTTTTGTTGCAGCGTCCTTTGTGATAACAAGAGCGCAGTAGGCGGGTCGGGTTCCATCTACATGCTTGCCGCGAACGGTAATCACTTTAACGCCCGCCGCTTCCAGTTCCGTGTGAAGCCTGCCGGGGTCGCACGTTGATGTCACCCGAAAGGTTTTCATCAGACGGCCACCTTTCCGATGATAAGCGTTGCCGGGGGGTCTGCGGTCGCCCCGTTACGGTCTATGTCGGCAAACGCGGTCAGCGTTCCGCTCGATACGCATGCCTGCATTTCGGCGGTATGTCTTCCCACCGTGGGGATGTAACAATCCAAAATGCAAATCTCCCAACGATCATCGGAGGTGCTAGATTCGGATTCGGCGGCGGTCACGGGACCGCCCGCGTTGTCCCTCTGAATCCCTACGCGGTTGTGACTTCCGGCACTGTTGTATCCGGTTAGTTGCGCCCGGATATCCGCAGCATCTTCGCCATTGGCGATGAACGACACCTGATGCCCCACGCCGCCGTTGGCGTTTACCCAGGTTGTGGAAGCAGTTGTCCAGGTTTCTCTGTTGTTGTCATCCACATAACCAGGGTTCGTGTAAAGCCGCTTCCACACCCGGTTGTAGTAGTTGGCGATGTTCCGGGCATTGTCCTGATCCTTGAATTGCGTTGAGCCATTGGTGAAAACCCACCCCACGAACCGCCATTGGAGCGCATTCCCCGCCACGCCAAGATACTGAACCCCGTTGTGAACGCTCGGGGCCGTCACGGAACCTCTGAGATCCGAGGGAGCAAACGTCGCCTTACTGTTGGACACATAGACGTAGTACAGTGTGCTTGCCGCCATCGCCGCCGCGGCATCCGCGCCCGCCGCGTCAATGAGGTTGTCGGTCACGTCACAGGCAATGCCGCCGGCTCCGGGATCAACATCCTCCCCGTTGACGTATACCCTCCACCCTTTGTACCGCCGAAGCGAAATCACCGTGTTCGAGTCACGCTGGATGCGACCTTTGAAATAGTTCCCATCCTTTGTTGTGTCCACGATGGGAAGAGGCCGGGCCGTCTTTTCACCCGCCGACATCTCGGTGATCGTGGTCCCGACGATCTTGTGCTGGCGGATATCCACCCCTTGGGTGAAACCCCCATCGGGACTCACAAGTTTCGTCATCCCGGCCCAGGCAGCGCCGGTATCGGTCGAGTAGAAGGCGACAACTTTGTTGATGTCAGCCCCGTCGTAGAAGACAACGCCAGTAGCCATTATTCCACCGCCCAGAAGTTGTAGACCACGCCGGTGGCGTTGGGGTCGTCGTCGGCCCCGTCATCATCCACCGTAAAACCCGCCGCATCCAGCGAGATGATCCGGTTGGTTTCAAAATCTAAATCATTGTTGTCGATGAAGATGGCTCCTCCCGCGGCGTTGTCGGCAACTATGTCGGTGGTGGTTTCAAAGACCACCGTGCCGTCTCCATCAACCAGCTCCTCCCTCCAGATGCGGAGGTACCTGGGACGGAAGCCCAGGGTGATGGCTTGGGAAACTGAACCATCTCCGGTATATTTCCCGGCCTTGGCTCCGTCGACCACCGAAGATGGACCGATGATGGTCGAGGCCTCGAACCCTCCGTTGTTCGAGTATCGATTGTTGTCGGTGGCTCCTATCTCGGTGACCTTGCACCCACGATTGTTCCCGATGTTACTGCCCGTCACGCTGGCAAGACGGATGGCTTCTGAAGTTCCCCCGACAAAAGTATTCCCAACCGCAACGATGGGTTGAGTAGCCCCACTGTCAATCACCCTGGCAGAACTGGTAGCTGCCAACCGTCGGTTTCCGATAAAAGATCCAACCCCCACACCCGCGGTAAGATCAAAGGCAAACGGTTCCAGCTCGGATGCGGTGACCCTGAGGTCCCCGACAGTTGTAACGATCGTATCGGTAAAACCCCCCGCGACAGAACCTTGCAGAGCGCAATTGTCGATGGAGCTTTCAGCCCCCAGATCCATTGCAGCCCCGACTTCAAAATTGACGAGATCTGAAAACGTGATGACAGGATCTCCGATGATGTCGCCCAGCCCGGAATGACTACAATTCTTCACCTCCAGGGAACCGCTGCCGTCCCAGATCCTGGGAGTACCCGCCGCACGGGTCCTTAAGCTGCAATCCGAAACGATATACCTTCCACTGACCGAGTTGGAAAAGATCTCGTCAAAAGAATCTCCGATTACCAGACCACCCATCTCCACACGTTCCACGATGGTTTTCTTCGTGAGGTCTGAAGCGGCGATGGACCGACGGAAACACCTTTGACCCACGAGGTTCCCCGCCCGGGCGCTGAAGTCTGAGAAGGAGTACGCCTCATCCGAGGGAATCGTGAAGAGGTCAATGACGTTCGCTCCGATGTCGAGGATCGTCGCACCCCGGCCCTGCCCGACGAAGTTGACGGGAAACGCCGGGAACGTCAGGGTTGCGATGAGTGAAAAGGTGCCGGTGCCGATGACGAGGGTACCGCCACCCTTGGTGCCGAGTTCGTCAAGCCCCTGCTGGAGGGTGGCGAAGTCGGACTGAAAGAGATCCGTCCCGACCCGGACCACGGGTCCGAGACGATCCGCGTACTTCTGCCCCCTGAGCGTCTTTTGCGTTCCCATGCATTAGCTGATCGGTTTCTGGGTCGTCACAACATCCGTCTCACCCAACGCGGTGGCGGTGTTGTTCACGAGCCGCACCCGCATCCGGCTCCGGGTGGCCGAAAACACCTGATTGAATTCCACTTGGGGATCGGCCACGGTAAGGGTGAATCTCTGACTGAAAAGTTCTCGGAAGATGGCCGTTTCAGCCTGTTCCACGATGATGTCCACCACGACATCGCCGGCTCCGCGCAGAAGATGAACCGACACCCCAAGCGATTCCTGGGTGCTCATGATCTTCGTCGTGGTGGAGAAGGTCCCAAGAGCCCCGAGTGCCGATGCGGTGTCCAGAACGAAAAGCTGGGTGTTGCCGACGATGTTGGTGAGAGCCCCGGCGGCGGCGGTGGAAACGACGAGACCGAATTTCCCGCCGCCGACCGCCTCGACGGTTGCCCGGGTATCGGCCAGCCCATCCTTGATCTCGACGGCCCCGATCTCGATGTCGACGGGTTCCAGGATGGCGGGTTCGTTCTGGTACTGGCCGGTCTGTACGGTATGCGCCATTCTTTATCGTTAATCCACGATGGTCGATTTGATGGAGACCCCACCCTCGGACCGGACAGGGTAGTACCAACCGAAGAGCCGTCCGAGAACTTCATGGGGGGCGGCACTCAGGCTTGCCGCATTGATGCAGATCCTGTCACCACCCTGCAAGTTCGGAAGCATCACCGGCGTCGGATGCAGCATGTCTCCGATCTGAATGCGGATCGCCTCGTAGCAATCCACGACAACACCGTTGACGGTGATGTTCCACTCCAGATCACTGAAGGCGGCGGCACTCTCGGCACTCTGACCGATGCTTGTCACGATCCCCCGGAACCTACCCTCGGGGACCTGGAAACAAACGACTTCGACGAACGCGCCGGCCCCGTAGGATCCCCCGGGAATCGTCACCAACCCGATGGGAAACTCATCAATGCAACGCTTGACGAACGGAGGATTGATGTGACTCGGAAGCCTGACATGCTGCTGGAAGTTTCGGAACGTCTCCTCGAGAAACCTGGAGAGGACATGAAGGCATTGCGTCGTCAGCCAGGGAGGACAGAGTTTGGGATCAATCCCGTCGAAGATATGGGCATACGCACCCTCGAGACGCCCCGCCTGTCTGCCACGCATCCCCGTCTGCTGGGTCTGCCTGCCGCCTCCGTAGGCGATACCGGGATCCTGTTGGGTGTTGACGACGTTGGAGTCGAAGTCCCCCAGATCATCCCGGAGAGCTGACCCTCTCTCGGGACCCTTGAAGGCGCTCAGTACTCGATCAAGTTCCGACATCTATCCTCCTGGGTTAGAAGCCGGAGCTACTTCTTCGGCTTCTTGGGCTTCTTGGGCTTCTTGGGCTTCTTCTTCTTGGCCGCGGGTTTTCCGGCCTTCGCCACATGCGTCACCCCGCACTTGGGACAATCCGCGATGAGCATATGTTCCATGACCGGATGCTGCTTTGCCGGGGCGGGTTTACCGCATCCCGCACAGCTTACTTTCTCGGCGCCCATGAGGGCCTCCTTGTAATTTTACCGACGACGAACCAGGTCCAGAGACTCCTCGTCGTAGATCTTGTAACCCTGCGCCACGATGAAGGCCCGGGTCAAGACAGCCTGCCGTTGCGTGGCCCGGAGCGTGATCGTGGAATTCCGACGGAAGAGACGGTTCTTGGTGAAGGGGACGGACCTCTGGGCGGTGCCGAAGAGCGTTTCCCGGTGAATCCCCACGGGCATCAGCTCACGATCGGTCGAGCCGTCACGGATCACCACCGTGTAGGAACCCACGATGGGTACCCCGGTCGCGGGGGTGACATCTACCGCGAGGAATCGCGTGGCGACGAAGTCGGCTTCCTGGGTGATCTGGATCGTCGCATCCACGGCGTTTCCGATGGTGGCGGTCAGGTCCAGAAAGCCATCGTTGGCACCCGAGCGGATCCCGTACCAATAGGTCTCCTCGTCCTTGGCGGCGAGGGACCCGAAGATCCTGGCG
>SDBV01006438.1_pt1 | contig 16276 bp, 10 predicted proteins | sample 2277081 | NCBI WGS metagenome assembly SDBV01 (sample SAMN10402039, study PRJNA504765) | marine sediment metagenome | isolation source: marine sediment core GS10_PC15, 223 cmbsf | place: Arctic Ocean: Southern Knipovich Ridge | collected 2010
CAAAAGTTTTTATTCAAATTCACCCTGTTAAATCTTTAACCTAATTATTCAACAGGGTAAATACTAAAAACTCCTAAAATAAGTTAATTAGTTAAAAGAAAAAAACAATGACAAATCGGTAAGTGGTAATTGGTAATCAGCATTGTCCGACGAAGTCTTGACGTAGTCGGATAAACGGTAATTTTAATGTTCATAAACATTATGGAAAAGATATAATAAAATGGCTATATGGTTAAATGGCTATATGGCTTTAATTACAAGACTCTTCCAGGCCTGCCCCGTAGGGAAGAATGAACGTATCGGGGTTTTTCAAACTCTGGAAGGTCTTAACAATTTAACCATCTAACCATATAACCATTAAAGAATTAATTTCACAAATCAATAATTAACAATATAATATATCAATGAATATCTATAAAAACAGTCGGCAGTCAGCAGTCAGCCCCAGTTGGATAAAGAAGAAATCCAACGGGGTAAACAGTCGGCAATGGAAACAAATAATCAGCATCTTTACCCTGTGGAATATGAAATCCATTCCACAGGGCAGGCATCCAATTTCAAATATCTTTTTATTAATTAGTATAATTAGTATTAATTCGTATATTAGTATTGGTTTCTCTTTTGCCCAAATAGCTGTAGGCGAATGGCGCGACCATTTACCTTATTCGCATGCATTGAAAGTTACCGAAGCAGAAAATAAAATATATTGTTCTACAGATATAAGTTTATTTTCCTACAACAAAGACGATAATAGTATTGAGAAGCTTTCTAAAATTTCCGGGTTATCTGATATTGGCTTTAGCTCTATTGAATATAGTAAAGAAAACAAAGTATTGCTAATTGCATATTCTAACGGAAATATTGACCTGATTGAGAATAATACTATATATAACATTTCTGATATTAAACGTAAACAGATTACCGGTAATAAAACAATCAACAATATAATGTTTATTGACCATTATGCCTATCTCTCGTGTGGTTTTGGAATTGTTGTGCTTGATATTGAAAGGAAAGAAATAAAGGACACTTATTATATTGGAGAAAATGGAAGTTATATTAATGTTTTTGAAATGACTTTTGATGGTGATAGCCTCTATGCTGCTACTGAATCAGGTATATATAAAGCAGACATTAATTGCCCGAATCTTTTAGATTTTGCTAACTGGACAAAAATTACAAACTTTCCAAATTATAATAATAAGTTTAATACTATCACCTATTTTAATGATAAAATTTATGTAAACTATGATAGTGGAGAGTGGGCAGGTGATACTATTTATATATATGACAATGGAAGTTGGAGCTATTTTGATACTTCTTATCATTTTCGAAACTATGCTTTAGCAACCTGTTACGAAAAATTAATATTTGCAAGTAACAATGTAGTAAATGTTATTGATAAAGAAGGTACCAGAACACATCATATTGATACATATACATATTCGGATAATCCTTTTTCTCCAAGAGCAAAAGATGCTATTTTGGATAAAGATGATGTTCTTTGGGTAGCCGACAACCGAAAGGGATTAATTAAACACATTACAAACGGTTATACTATTAGTTATGAAAGTATCTTCCCTAATGGACCACTTTATAAAAATGTTGTAGATATATCAATAGAAAATGATGTTTTATGGGCAGCATCAGGAGGAATATGGAGTTATAAAGGAGTATATGAATTTATCAACGAACAATGGAATTCATATGAAATAGCAGGTATTTTTCAAATTTATAGTATATGCATAAATCCATATAATCCCAATTATGTATATGCAGGATCAGTGGGATGTGGTGTTCTAGAATTTTATAACCATAATCTCTTAAACATTTATAATGATACAAACAGTAGTTTACAAAAGATAGACGAATATGTTTGTGTTGGTGGTTTAGCATTAGATTCAGATAATAACTTATGGGTAACAAATTCTATGGTTACTGAACCAATATCTGTAAAAACACCTGATGGAACATGGAAAAGTTTTAAATGTGGTGGTCTTATCAATGTTTCTGCTGTAGTCACTGATATCATTGTAACAAAACAAAATCACAAGTGGATTGTAATTTCAGGGGGAGGTGGTTTATTTGCTTTAGATGTTAACTCTACTATTGATAATATAGACGACGACAAATATAAAAGATTTAGTATTTTAGATGAAAATGGAGCAATAATAAATAATACTATTTTCTCAATTGCCGAGGACCTGGAGGGAACTATATGGATAGGAACCGCTCAAGGTGTCGTTGTGTATTATAATCCTGAAAACGTTTTTAGCGATGAGAACTTTTATGCTCAGCGTATTATTATTGATATCGACGGAAGTGCCCAATATTTACTTGAAACAGAAACAGTATCAGCCATTGCTATTGACGGCGCTAATCGCAAATGGTTCGGTACTGAAAGCTCGGGTGTATTCCTGATGTCAGAAGATGGAACTGAACAAATTTTTAATTTTAATACTGATAATAGCCCGCTTCTTTCTAATGTGATTACATCTATTGCCATAAATCATAATACGGGCGAAGTATTTTTTGGAACTGATAAAGGAATTGTTTCTTATAAAAGCACCGCTACCAAAGGCGATGATGAGTTCAACCAGGTTTATGTGTATCCAAACCCTGTCAGAGAGAATTACTCAGGTCTCATAACTATTAAAGGACTTGTTTCAGCGTCAAATGTAAAAATTACTGATATTAGCGGAAACATCGTTTATGAAACTACCGCTCAAGGTGGTCAGGCTATCTGGGATGGAAAAAATTTCTCGGGTAAGAAAGTTCATACAGGAGTTTATTTAGTATTTTGCTCAAATGAGGATGGTTCTAAAACCTTTGTAACAAAACTTTTATTTATTAACTAAATCGTAAATCTCCAGATGCTTTACAAAACGAAAGGAATAGTTTTACATCATATTAAATATTCTGATTCAAGCATTATTGCATACATTTATACAGAAGTCTTTGGCACCCAGGCTTATTTAATTAATGGTATAAGAAGTAAAAATTCAAAAATAAAAGCCAATCTTTTACAACCACTCTTCTTAGTAGATATAATTACTTATCACAAATCTAAAAGAGGGCTCCAACGAGTAAAGGAAATTAGAAATCTCAGTCCTTTTACTTCTATTCCTTATAATGTTGTAAAAAGTTCAATTGCATTATTTTTAGCCGAAATTTTATACAAAACTTTACGGGAAGAGGAACCTGATCAAGGTTTATTTGAATATCTTTTTACTACAATTCAACTGCTTGATATAGAGGAAAAACAAATGGCTAACTTTCATCTTTTATTTTTAATTCAATTGACAAAATATTTAGGTTTTTTTCCTGATGATAATTATTCTGAAACAAATAAATATTTTGATTTGAAAGAAGGAAATTTTGTTCCTTCTCAACCTTTTCATCCTCATTTTCTATCACCTGATTTAAGCATATACTATAGTCAATTAATAAATAACTCCTTTAATCAACTTCATTCAATTAATATGAATTATAAATTGAGAGGAAATTTGCTGGAAAAAATAATTGAATATTACCAACTTCATCTTGAAAATATAAAAGAAATTAAATCTTATAATGTTTTAAAATCAGTATTTGAGTAGTTTTACTTCTTATATTACTACATTTCTTTTTTAAATTATAAAAATACAAAATGAATAAACTCTGTTTAGTATGCAATACCGCAAATTTTTATCCTATTTATAATAATACTCTATTAAAATGTAGCAATTGCGGATTTGTTACAGCTAAAATAGAAGTAGATGATGAAACTATACAAAATATATATACCGAAAATTATTTTAAAGGCGAAGAATATATTGATTATCTAAGAGATAAAGACATACTTCAAGCCAATTTCAGAAAATATTTAAAATATATTTTGAAAAAAGTTGATATAACAAAAATTAAAAATGTACTCGAAATCGGTTGTGCATACGGTTTCTTTTCAGAAGTAATAAATAATGAATTAAAAGATATTAGCTATATAGGTTATGATATTGTAAATAAAGCAATTGAATATGGCAAAAAGCAACTTCACCAAAATATTGTTTGTGGCAATTACCTTAAAAAAAAATTTGATAGTAAATTTACCGATGTATTTATGTGGGATATAATTGAACATCTTCCTAATCCTGAAAAATATATAGCAAAAATCTTTTCCGAAACAGAAAAAAAAGGTCGTTTATATATAACAACAGGAGATATAAGCAAATTGCTTCCTCGCATTCAAAAAAAAAAATGGAGGATGATACATCCCCCATCGCATTTACATTATTTTTCAAAAACAACACTTTTGAGATTACTTTCAAATTGTAGATATAAAGTAATTGACGTTTCTTATCCTTCAGTATCAAGAAGTTTAAAATTAATTTTTTATTCATTGTTTATGTTACGAAAAAATTATTCACCATTTATTGAAAAAATTTATAATTCTATTTCCTCAAAAACGAGCATTTCACTGAATACCTTTGATTTAATGTTTGTAATTGCAGAAAAAAACAATGAAACGATTTAGAATTATATATTTATATCAAATCTTTTTTTCTTTAATAATATAATTAGGTCTTCTTTTATTCTCCATAAATAGTTTACCAAGATATTCTCCAATTATACCAATCATTATTAATTGCAATCCCCCTATAAATAAAACACTTGCTATAAGAGATGCCCAGCCAATAATTACTTTATCTGTAAAAATTACAGCATATATTACATATACCCCATATAAAAAAGCTAAAAAAGCAATTATAACCCCAATAATAATAGAAAAATATAAAGGCTTAGTACTAAATGAAGTAATACCTGATAATGCAAACTTTGACATTTTTCTAAACGAATATTTTGTATTGCCTGCAAACCGCTCTTTAGATTTATATTTTATAAAAGTTTGTTTGAAACCTATCCATGATACTAAACCTCTTATAAATAAATAATTTTCCTTTATTTCTCTAATTTGTTCAACAACCTTTTTATCAAGTAACCTAAAATCAGCAGCATTTTGTTGAATCTTTGTGCTTGAAAGAATATTGATTATTTTATAAAATAATTTAGAAGTTATTCTCTTATAAAAGGATAATTTAGCATTAATACGAATAGTATAAACAACATCATATCCTTCAAGCCATTTTTTTATCATCTTGTCAATTATTTCAGGGGGATGTTGTAAATCTGCATCTAAACTAATTACACAGTCTCCGGATGAATAATCTAATCCTGCCTTAATTGCATTTTGATGACCAAAATTTCTAGAAAAGGATAAATACTTAACACTTTTATTATAAACTGTAAGCTTTTTAATAATATCTAATGTATTATCTGTACTTCCATCATCAATAAATATTATTTCATACTCACTATAATCATCTATGATTTTAATAAGGTCATCATAAATGAAACTGATATTTTCTTGTTCATTAAAGCAAGGTATTACCACTGATACTTTAAAATTTGTATTATTTACATTATTCATAGTTAATTGTTTAAAATAAATTAGATGTTCTTTTTCGTATTTTAAGCAAATTTATAAAAAAATTACTTTTTATCTAATTGCTAAATTTATAAAAAACTATTAACAAAAAAATAGTTTTATGCATAAGTGAAAAGTTCAGCAATTTTAATAATTTTACAAAATATTTATAATTAATAGCGGTATTTAAGTTGTTAAAAAAAACATATAATATAGAACCTAAAAAATTTATTCCAATTATAATTTTTTTAATAATTGCAATAGTTGCATACTGGCAAATTGCTTTTCTTCAAAACAGCTTAATGCATGACATGCTTGATACTATACTGCCCTGGCGTTATTATGTAAGTGAATGTATCCAAAGCGGACATTTCCCATTCTGGAATCCATACCAACAATTAGGATATCCTATTTATGCCGATTTACGTTCAACGTGGCATCCAGAAGTATGGCTTATTGGTATTACAACAGGTTATAATAACTATACCCTTCATTTTCTATACATATTTTATATTTTTCTAGCAGGATTCGGAATGTATCGACTTATCCTGTTTTTTAAAACCAACAGAAATGTAGCTTTTATTATTGGTATAAGTTATATGTTATCAGGTTATTTTATAGGGCATGCACAGGAAATGTATAGCATTACCAGTGCAACATGGATTCCTTATATACTACTTTTTTATTTAAAAATGTCAACTGAAAAAACTTATATAAATGCTTTTAAAACAAGCTTATTTATGTTCCTGATGATAACCTCAGGTTATCAGGGCATTACTATTATACTCAATTATTTGTTGCTAATAATATTTATCTATTTTATTATTAAATTAATAAAGAATAAAAACAAAAAAGACATTTTCAAATTTATCAAGTTAAATATAGTACTGTTTTTATCTGTTATTATCTTCAGCACAGTAATAATCGTTACTCTTTCCCAGGTATGGCCTTATATACAACGCTTTAACGGATTGCCTTTAAAAGAGGCATTATATTTTCCATTATCACCACAATCGTTGGTTTCTCTACTTATTCCTTTTAGTGTAATTAAGGAAACTGAGTTTTTTAATACAGACATCTCAATGACAAATGTTTATATGGGAATGTTTCTGCTAATGTTTTTAATTTATTCGCTGTTTAGAAAAAAACAAACTATTGAAAAAATCCTTCTTTACTTTGGATTGTTTTCACTATTGGCTTCATTTGGTGAATATTTACCTGTACGTAAATTCTTATATGACTATATTCCTTTTATGAACCTTTCCCGTTTCCCAAGTCTTTTTAGAATATTTACTATTATAACATTTCTTATTATTGCCGGTATTCATTTATCAAAATTTCTCTATGAAAAAGAAAAAAATAGAAATCTTTTATTCATAATTATCACAGTATTTTACTTAATATTAATAACTTTTATTATATATTCATCAATATACATTTCTTTTAATGATTTTTCGTTTTTTCAATCCAATACAAATTTTTTTGAACTATTAAAAAACTCAACAATTTATGAACATATTTTTATTCATAGCATAATACAATTTATATTACTTACTTTTTTTCTTGTTTTTTTGATAAAATCTGTAAAAGGCACATCTTTAATCAAAAAAATAACAATACTTGTAATTATAGAAATGATTATAGCTGTTCAGTTAAATATATATTATACCGGAGTATCTGAAGCAAAACCATATAAAATGAGGAAAGATTTGGCACAACTTCCGAAAGGATTTCCAATCCCTGATAATAATAAAATAATAAACAATTCCGATATGGCAGCTTCGTTCTGGCCATTCTGGCGTAATACAAATATCTTTCAAAAAAGAATTTCTTATGATGGGTTTAATTCGTTTTCTTTAAATTCTTATAATTATTTGTTTGACTATGTTCCACATTTAAAAAATGCCACTCTAAATAACCCTCTATTATTTTTATCAGATAAACTATATCCATTAAGTAAATTACCTGAAGAACTTGACCCTGAAACAGACAATAAAAATATTTATATCAATAATGAAATTTATAATAAATACGCCGATACTCATTTTAAACATTTAAAAAACGATACTGTTTTTATTACCGGTTTTTCACCAAACCAAGTTACTGCTACTGCTAAATGTAAAAATACACAAATAATCACTCTATTGCAAAGTAATTATCCTGGCTGGGAAGTTTATATTGATGATAAGTTAGTTCCGCACTTTACTTCTAACTATTTATTTATTTCAACTATTTTACCAAAAGGAGAGCATCTGATTAAGTTTAAATATAGTAATACTCCAGTTATTATTGGATTCGCCATATCATATATTTCTTTCGTACTTATTATTTTATTGCTTGGAATAATATACATTAAAAAAGACTTTCAAAAAAGATGGTATATTATTCCTGTTGTATTGTTATTATTAATAATTGGCATCTTCTATACAATTAGAAAAAAAGCTTCTTACCAATTTCAAGTTTCAGGTATATATAAAGAATTAGCAGAAAAAACATTAACATGGAACAAACACTATGGTAAAGATAAAATTATACACTTTTTCAATATTGATAATCCAAACTATATTTATTCTTATTTAAGTAATTCTGACAACAAATTTGATTTTTTTCAATACAGATTCAAAAAACAGAAAGATTTAGCAGAGTTCATTAATATAGTTGAAAATTCCAGCACACAATATTTCTTATATGCATGGTCAAATCTTAATAGTCCTCCAGAAGTTTATGAAATAATACGTATGAAGTATCCTCGTATTTTAGAACAATACAATTATAAAAGAGCCAGCATTGCTCTTTTTTCTAAAGATGAAAATTATCAACGCACATCACTATATAGTAACTATAATGATTTTGAAGCTGAATATCCTAATTGGAGCGGGGATTTATCAACATACGACACAACTATTGCTTTTCAAGGACAAAGAAGCTTTAAATTAGATTCTATAACTATATACAGTTCAACATTTTCTGCTAAATATGCTGATATAACTTATGCTGAAAGTTGTTTAATTAATATTATTACAGATGCTTACCTTACAGATGGAGCAACTGCTGAACTTGTTCTTGAAATAGGAAGAGATGGCAAGATAAATGAATGGTACTCAAGTTCATTACATAAGTTTTGTTCAAAACCATATAGCTGGAATAAAGTTATTTTAACTAAATTTATTGAATCAAATTTGCTGCCAGATGATATTATTAAAATATATGTCTGGAATACAGGTAAGAAAGATGTTTATATTGATAATTTGAGAATTGAAGTTTACCCTGTTGAATAATCCCGCACTTATGTATAAGAGCGGGGCAAGGCTGATTATCAGCAACAAAATATTTTAAATCTTAAATAATAGAGTCCTTTGCAAAACTAACTTTTAGCTGTCATTTTGAGTGAAACGAAAAATCTTATTATGTTGATAACCAATGAAATAAAAAGATTCTTCACTTCGTTCAGAATGACAATAGCGAAGGGTTCAGAATCACATTTTACAGATTTTGCAAAGGTCTCTAATATTAATCCTCAAGCGGATAGACAGACAATACATAACGGCCCCATAGTTCAAGGGATAGAACAAAAGTTTCCTAAACTTTAGATTCAGGTTCGAGTCCTGGTGGGGCTACAATACAAAAGCAAAGCACTGTTGAATAACAGGGTAAAAAGTTGATACTGATTGCCTGTTGCTGGGTATCGGATACTGGATATTGATAGAAATACAATATTCAATAGATATTTTTTATCAGACAACGCTTTAGCATAGTATGTTCATTGGATATTCAATAGATATTTTTTTAACAGACAACACTTTAGCAGAGTCTATTCATTGGATATTTAATAGATATTCAATGGATATATAATAGATATAGCAGATATACAATGGATATTCAACTAATTATAACGGTTTTAACGATTTTAACGACTTCAACGATTTTAACAAGTTTCAAAAATCAAACGTCAAACCATTTAACCATATAACCATTTAACAATTTAAGAATTAATTTCACAAACTAATAATTAACAATATAATATAACAATATAACAATAATTTTAATTTTTAATTTCTAATTTTGTATTAAAATTTATTATATTTGAAAAATTTTTATACTATTCAAAATGGAAAAATTAATTGTTGAATCATCATACAAGTATCCAAAAATAGTTTTTGATCATGAGAATAATATTTTTGAAATTTCAGGACATTCTGTCCCGGAAAATGCTAGAATAACTTACGAACCTGTTTTAAAATGGATTAATGAAAACCTGGAGGAATTCAATAATAAATTTGAACTGAATTTAAAAATAGACTATTTGAATTCATCGTCAATTCGTATGTTTATTACCATTTTAAGAAGGCTTGAGGAATTTTATCAATCCGGAAAAAATATTTCAGTAAACTGGTTCTATGAAAAGGACGATGATGATATTGAGGAAGAAGGAAAACTTTTTTCAACTTTTACAAAGCTTCCTTTTAAACTAATTCCCTATGAAGATGAAGACGAGATAACGTTTTAGTATATTTCATTAATTATTGCTATTCTAATTAGAGATTGTTCATTACTAATGTATGCATTTGGCATTACCTCAGAATAATTGCCTTTGTGACGAATCTCTTAATTTATCATAAGGATCATCCGAAAACCGCCACTTCCCATTAGCAACATTAACCAGATCAATACCCAGGATACCAATAAGCTGGTCGTTTAAAATAATCTCATCTTCGTTTTCTGATACTATCAATACGGCACTCACAACTGGAGATTGTGAATCATCTGTAAAAACCCGAACATTTGCTTGTTTAAATCTGAAAAATTTAACTTCCTGCCCACCTGCAGCTATGTATGTAATTTCTTTTCCAAGACCTTTGGAAACATACAAGTGCTTATTCGCAAATGATAATGGTACAAGAATTTCCGGCTCCTGAGTTTCATAACCTGCATTAGCAATAGCCGAAACTTTTGCTTTTCTGGATGAATATTCTATTTCAACTGGTAACCTTACTGCCATTGTCTTTTCTTTTTAAGATTAAAATTTTATAAGGACGTCTCAATCGCCCTATTCTTCCAGGACGGGTAAGCCGTCCTATTCTTCCTTGTATCTTTTTTTTATTTCTGCTTTTTAATGCCATAATTTATCTAAAAAAATAACGTACCAAAGTTACGGAGAAATAAATTAATTGACAAATAAATTTTTTAATGAAACAAAACCTTTTCAAATAAATAAACGTATAAATAAATAAATTTTGAAATGAAAGGTAAAGAGCCTTCAATTAATTTGGAAGAACTAAAAAAAATTACAAGAAGCAAATATTATTCGCAGCTATGCTTATGAATTTAAATAAAATATTACGAGTTATAATTGTAGATGATTATCAAATTTTTCGTAAAGGTCTGGTTATGCTTTTTGAAGAAATAAGTTTTGCTGAAATAGTTGGACAGGCATCAAACGGGCAGGAATTTCTTCAAATTTTAAGAAAAACCGATGCCGATATAGTATTAATGAATGTAAAAATGCCAATTATTGATAGTATTGAAGCTACGAAAAAAGCCTTACAAAGGAAGCCCGAGCTTAAAATTATTGCTCTTTCTATGTTTGAAGATGAAGAATATATTAAAAGCATGCTTAATGCCGGTGTAAAAGGTTATCTTTTAAAAAGCATTGAAAAAGAAGAATTAGAGCACGCCTTAAAAGTCGTTGCCGAGGGCAAAAATTATTATTCACAAGAACTCTCATCAATAATAATAAATAAATTATTGGATGATAATTCTAAAAAAAATCAATCAGACATTTCCGAAAAATTAACTAAACGTGAAGTTGAAATTCTGAAATTGATTTGTGAAGGATATACTAATCAGCAAATTGGTGAAAATTTATTTATAAGTCAACGTACAGTTGAAGGACACCGTGCAAATATGCTTAGCAAAACCGGTGTAAATAATACTGCACAATTGATTGCCTTTGCAATAAAAAATGAATTAGTTGAATTTTAGTAGCGTATGGTTCCCGATAAATAGTGAATTTCACCTGAAATAGCTTGTTGTCAGGTGTTTCCACCTGACAGCACAACATTATTATTATTTCATTATTTCTAATAATACAAAACATTCCACTTAAAAATACTTACTTTTTTCAATTGAAAGTATAATTACCTGCTTTTTACCACGTATAAATACCTGATTTTTAATCATTATGAAACTATTTTGAAAACAAATCGTAATAGTACTTGAAAATATATTTAGTTCAATCTAATTTTTTTGAAACTATATTATTAAACATCACGTATAAATAAAATACAGAGAAAATAAAAGTTATTAACACACTTTTCAACAATAATGAAACTTTTGAAACCCATAGAAGAGAGAGAGAGAAAAATTACGTGTAATAATTCCTTCTCAGGCTTATGCTTAATAGCAATTACATTGTTAATGGGTGTATTATATAGTGTAAATTCATACTCAGATGTTCATACCTCTGTCCAATCTGGTAACTGGGAAGATCCTGCAACATGGGATTTAGGTGTTCCTGACATTACAGATGATGTAGTTATAACAGATGATAAAATAGTACAATTACCCAATAGTGAAGGAAATCAAATTATTAATAATTTTACTATTAATCTGGGTGGACGTTTCAACAATAATAACAAAAGATTAACTGTAACAGGAAATTACATCAATAATGGAGTACACACAGGTAGTATTGCTGCCAAAACTACTTTAACCGGTTCGGGGATTATCATTGACGGAGTTGGAACAATACATTTTGGTGCTTTTGTATTTGCTAATACTCCGCAAACAATACTCCCATCAGCAAATATTACTAAAGCATTTGGATGGTTTCAAATTGAAAGTGGTGATACTGTTACCAATTTTGGCACACTCACGGCTCTGCGGATAGCAGGTGCTGATGCCACTTCTACATGGATAAATGCATCAGGTAGTACTTTAAATATTGGTGATATATTACTAAATACAGGAACTCTTACTGCATCAGCTACCGGTAATACAGTAAATTATTACAAAGCCGGCAACCAATCAATTAAAACACCATCTGCAAATACTTATTACAATCTTACTTTATCAGGAACAGACATTAAAACTTTAGATGATAATATTATCATAGATGGAAATTTAACTATTAGCAGTGCTACTTTTGATGTTGGTATTTATAACATAAATATACATGGAAACTGGCTCAACACCGGAGTATTTGAAAAGCAAACAGCCCTGGTAACATTTGATGGCAATACCGCGCAGACTATTACAAATTCCCTGGGAGAAACTTTTTATGATTTAACAATTAATAAATCAGCAGGTAATTTAATCTTAAACGGTAATATTACTATTACCGACACACTTACTATGACCACGGGAAATGTTAATACTGATATAAATGTAATTACACTGGGCACCAGCACAGTAAATCCAGGAACACTTATTTACACTTCAGGAACAGTTATTGGAAAATTTGAAAGATGGATAAATACAGCTGGCTTTCCATATTTATTTCCCATAGGCACAGAAAGTAATTATCGCCCTGCACTGGCGACATTTAATTCTATTCTTGGTGGAGGCGGTTCAATTATAAGTGAATTTATTTCTTCTGCCCCAGGTAGTAATGGTTTACCTTTAGTTGATGGACCTGTTACAATTTATAATACTTTTGTAGAAGGATACTGGGATTATATTGCTGCAAACGGAATGAATACTAATAATTACGATATTGAACTTACCGGGAATGGTTTTACAAGTTTTACTATTACACCCGCTACACGATTATTAACACGGAGTGATGCTGCAAGTGACTGGACAGCAGAAGGAAATCATATTGATGCTGCTGGAGATACTGCAAAACGCTCTGCTTTAATAACTTTATCCGCACAGTATGCCTTTGGTGATACCACAAATTGTACAGGACCAACTACATCACCAATTTCAGGACAAGATAGCGTATGTACAAATGAGGCAGGTGTTATATATTCAGTAGAATATACTTCTCCTAACACTTATTACTGGATAGTTACCGGTGGTTCAATTGTGTCAGATACAACAGACAGTATTACAGTTGATTGGGGTTCTACCGGTATGGTTGGTAATGTTAGAGTTATAGAAACTAATGATTGTTCTGAAGGTGCCCCTGTTGATTTTCCTGTGGACATTCATTCCCTGCCTACATCATCAATTACAGGTAAAACAAATGTTGCTGAATTTTCCACAGATGAGCCATATTCTGTTACCGCCCGAGCCGGTTATACTTATGAATGGATAATTTCAGGCGGATTGAATGATCCTGACCCGAAAACAGGTCAGGATACAAATAACATTACAGTTGATTGGGGAGCTGCCGGTCCTGCTATTGTTAGTGTGGTTGCCAATAGTGCTTGTGGTAATGCCGATACTGTTTCGTTAGATGTAAATGTTTATATTATAATAAACAGTATTACAATTGGAGATTGGGATGAACCTACTACCTGGGATTGCAATTGTGTTCCAAATATCTATGATAATGTTCGTGTTAGAAGTACTCATACTGTAACATTAACTACCAATGAAGTGATTAATCATTTTGAAGTAGAAGCTGCCGGTGTTTTTGATGCTGCTGGTAAATCCTTTGAAGTTACAGGTGATTTTACATTAGATGGTGAGTATGCCGGTACTACTAAGAACCTGAAATTAAGCGGCGCAGGCGCAAATATTGATGGTGCAGGTAGCTTTACTCATCCTGCCGATATTGAAATAACCGGCGGTTCTAAAACTATTTTAGCATGGGCTGTTCTTACAAAATTATCAGGTAATTTCATAATAAGTGGTGCTTTTACTGTTAATAACTATGGAAACATTACTCTTGGAGGTGATTTGATTGGCTCTGTTGCAAATTCTACATGGACCAATGAAGCTAATTCTACTTTAAATATTAGTGGTGTTTTGTTAAATACAGGCACACTTTTCGCATCAGCATCAAATAATGTTATAAATTACTATAAAGCAGGCGACCAGGATATAAAACTTCCCAATGCCTCACAATATTATCATTTAACTTCTTCAGTAAGCGGAACAAAAACTATAAGAGGAGATCTTGATATTGATGGAAACTTAATTATCTCAGGAACCAGTGTGATAGATGTAACTACTTCAAATTACAATATTAACATTGCCGGTGATTTTACAACCACCGGTATTGACCCATTTGTAGAACAAAGTGGAACAGTAACATTTGATGGTAGTAGCGACCAGATAATTATTAATACTGGCGGTGTTGATGAGAAGTTTTATAATCTTATTGTTAATAAACCCGGAGGGGCTATTGATATTGGACCAAATACAGATATCATTGTATCAAATTTGATTACACTTACAAGTGGAAAAATAAATACAGGAACTGATATGGTTATATTACTCAATGGTGCTACAGCTACATCCGGCTCCGCTGCGAGCTTTGTAAGCGGCAAAGTGAAAAAGACAGGAACCGCAGCATTTGTGTTTCCTATAGGAAAAGGAACAACTTTTGCAAGATTAGGTATAAGTGCAACATTAGTAAGCTCAACCTTTGAAGCTGAATATTTTGATACAGATTATTCTAATACTGATAGTGTTATTGCACCACTTAACAATGTAAGTACAACAGAATATTGGATTCTTGGTAGAACACTTGGTGAGGATGTAACCGTTACATTGTATTGGGAAAATGCTGATAGTAGCGGTATTGATGATTGTACAGATTTAACTGTTGGTCATTTCAGTGCTGGCTTTTGGTCAGAGGAACCTGCAACCGCATCTGGTACCTGTACAGGTGCAGGGAGTGGGTCCGTAGTTACGGATGGCACTGTTGGTAGTTTTAGTCCTTTTACTTTTGGCTCAAAAGGTCCTTTGGTTAATCCGTTACCAATAGAATTAATAAGCTTTAATGCACAATTAAATGGTGATGTTGTAGAAATAACATGGATTACTGCATCAGAAATTAATAATGATTATTTTACAGTAGAAAAGACAAAAGATATAGAAAATTTTGAAGTGGTGGCAATAGTAAAAGGTGCAGGAAATAGTAACTCTGTTAAAGAATATTCTGCAATTGATGAAAACCCGTACGAAGGAGTATCATATTACAGATTAAAGCAAACAGACTTTGATGGTAATTATGAATATTCCGATTTAGTTGCTGTAGAATATATAAATTCAATACCTGCTGTTTTTAATATTTACCCGAACCCGGTAAGTGAATTTGAGAATTTTTATGTAAGTTTAAGTGGCTCAGAAGCAGGAGAAGAGGTATTAATAGTAGTAAGAGATATTTTAGGTCAGGAATTGTATTCAAAAGTAGTGTTTACAAATTCTAATGGCGAAGTATTAGAAGCAATAGACCATTATGGCAGGATACCGGCAGGTATTTACTTAATTATAGGGACAGCAGCTAATGAAATTTATAGTAGAAAATTAATTATCAGATAAAAAAAATCAATCAATCAATCATTCCTTCATTCCTTCATTGCTATATTGCTATATGGTTATATGGTTATAATATTCTATTATTCCATAGTTATTGTCATTAGTTATTTGTCATTTTTTTAATTTGAACAAGAATTTAATTCCATTTTGATGTTTGTCCGCAGGCGGTCATTTCTCACAACTTGAATAGTTACAATTATTATTCTCCAAAGATAGTTAAATGTTTGAAATTAAAAAAAGAAAACTTGTTGTTTAAACGGTTTTTTTTACGACATATCCCATATATTTTCATTATTCAATTAAGTGAGCGGGCAATTTATGCTCCACATCACCTGGTATTATTAGAAAAGAGGTTTTCTGCTATTTAATATTAGAAAA
>SDBV01006439.1_pt1 | contig 16276 bp, 9 predicted proteins | sample 2277081 | NCBI WGS metagenome assembly SDBV01 (sample SAMN10402039, study PRJNA504765) | marine sediment metagenome | isolation source: marine sediment core GS10_PC15, 223 cmbsf | place: Arctic Ocean: Southern Knipovich Ridge | collected 2010
TTCACGTATTTTCTCTCTGTAACAAACATCTTCTTTAAGGACATTCAGATAATCTGGGCTGTTTTAATTCAGGCATTATTCTTTATTACTCCTATATTCTGGTATCTTGAAGATGTTGACGGTATTTTGCTAGATATACAAGCAATAAATCCCTTAAGTCAAATTATTAATTTAGCACATAAAATAGTCTTTGGAATTAATCCCACAATTGATGAATGGGGATATACCTTCTTTCTAACATCAATCTATCTATTGGCATGTTATGCAGTATTTAGAAAATATGAAAAAAAAATTATTGAGGAATTATAACATGGATAATGCTGTTGTTGCTAAAAATATAACAAAAACTTTTGTAATAAATAAAAGTAATCCATTTTCTTTTACTAACAAAAACTCACTACCTAGCACTTTGAAAGCCTTAGATGATATTTCTTTTACAGTAAAACAGAATGAAATTTTTGGAATTTTAGGACTAAATGGTAGTGGAAAAACCACTCTTCTAAGAACGATATCTGGAATTTATACTCCTGATTCTGGCACAATTAATATTTTTGGTACACTTGCTCCAATTCTTCATATAGGAAGTGGTTTTAACGGCGAATTAATTCCTCGTGACAATATCATCACATATGGTATGCTTCAGGGAATGAAAAAATCTGAAATTGAGAAAAAAATTGATCCAATTTTAAAATTTGCCGGATTAGAAGACTTTGAGAATACAAAAATCAAACACTTTTCTACCGGTATGAAATCGAGACTTTCCCTTTCAACTGCATTAGAAATTGATTCTGATATTTTTTTAGTTGATGAAATTCTTGCAGTAGGTGATGCCCCTTTTAGAAAAAAAAGCCTAAAAGCTTTAATTCAATTAAAGGAAAAAGGAAAGACAATAATTCATACAACTCATAATGTTGTAATGCATAAAGAACTATCAGATCGAGTTTTATTATTACATAAAGGTAAATTGATTATGTTAGACAAACCAGGAGAAGTGATACCTAGATACAATGAACTAGTGAATTCATAACATCCTTACTGATTATAATTTTATTTTATGGGCGATTTAGTAACATTGAATTTATGAAGGGCTAAATTGTAAGAATAAGAGATAAAATAATGCCACAAAATTCACCACCTCATATAGTAATTATTGGATCGCATAGAAGTGGAACATCATTCCTCTCAAGAGCATTAAATCTTTGTGGAATGAGTCTTGGTCCTCCTTCTGATTTCTATGACACTGAATTACAACCAATCTATGGAAACCCCCGAGGCCATTGGGAAAATAATAAAGTCATTCAAATTAATAAAGAAATACTAGAAATCAATAACGGTTCATGGGATAATATTCCAACAAATCTAACAAAATCACCGGCTGACCTTTCTCAAAAAATAAATGATGTATTGCAAGATTTTCATAAAACAAAAGCGTTAGCATATGGCTTCAAAGATCCTAGAGCAACAATTACCCTGGAAAAATGGATTCCTCATTTGAAAAATTTTATAATTATTGGCATATTTCGACATCCTCTCAAAGTTGCAGAATCACTAAAGATTCGAAATAACTTTGATTATGAAAAATCCCTTAAAATGTGGGAGGATTATAATAAAAAACTAGTTGAATTAATAAAAAAACATGGCGGTTTTCTTATAGATTTTGATTGGTCAACAAAAAAATTATTAGATGAAACAGGATATATCTGTGAAAAATTCGGATTACAAAAAACTAATCTAGAAAATTGGTTTTCTGATAAATTTAAAAAAAGTGACCAATCATATGATTCGAATTATAAATTATCAGAAAACATCATTGAACTTTATAATGAATTAAAAGAAATTTCTAAACAAAATAAGGAAATTAAATTTAAACCTCCAACATTTACAACAAATGATTACAAAGATATTTTACATGATACAATTATTAATTCAAATTCCTTATATAATGAAACAATAAAATCATCTCTTCACGAAATTAATAGCTTAAAAGAACAATTATTTAAAACTCAAAAGGATCCATTAAGTTCTCTTTTATCCATTTTTTACTCTAGAAAAGATTTACAAAAAACATTTTCAGAAGTATTTCAAGGTAATTATACAAATCTCATCCAATGGGGAGAAGATGTCATAAAAGACAAAGTTCCTAATGAGCAACGAATAAAAGAATCTTTAATAAAATTTGAAAACTGGTTATTAAATAACGAGATAATTGAGATTCTAAAGTTACAGAATTTACAAGAAGAAAATACTAAACTCATTAAAACCTTATCTAAATTAGAGTTACTTACTATAAAATTAAAAGAAAAAAATGCTAAACATGAAAAAGATTTAACTGAACAAAAATTACTTACTACAAAATTAAAAGAAAAAAATGCTAAACATGAAAAAGATTTAACTGAACAAAAATCCAAACTAAATCAACTTTCTGATGATATTGAACCGTTAAAACATGAAATCTCACGACAACAAGAGCTCTTCATTAATATTCAGAAGGAAAATGAAAAACTTGCAAAAGAACTATCAACAATCCACTCAAGTTTTGGATTTAAAGTTATTCGGTTTTATGGTTCAGCAATTGATAAAACATTAAAAAAAAAGACTTTTGAAAATACAAAACAAATCACATCTGCAAGCATTAACGTTATTAAATCAGAAGGAATAAAATCATATTCTCATCGAGTAAATGAAAAATTAAGACGTAAAGAATTCCATATCTTGTCTACATCAATAACAACATCGCCAGAAATTAGTGTGCCTAAACCAAAAAATTATGATGTATTATTTTTTACACAAAAAACAAAATCAGAAAAATACGAACCAAAATTTAGAACCTCGATTGTAATCCCCACCAATTCTAGTGTCCAACAAATCAATTCTCTAATTAAAAAAATATTTTCTCAAGTTGGACTTTTAAGTGCAGAAATTATCTTAGTAAATTCTGGTCTACATGACTTGAGTTCCTTGAAATCTTCTAGAGTAGAAATAATTTCAATTGAACCACATGAGTTTAACCATGGACTCTCGAGAAATTTAGGTGCAAGTAAGGCTACTGGTGATTATATTATTTTTCTTACTGATGATGCAATCCCAATTTCTGATCATTTGTTTTTCGATTTATGTGACTCAATTCAAAAAGATCCTAAAATAGCAGTTGCTACCGGAAAACAAATTCCAAGAAGTGATTCAGATCTTATCTATCAATATTTTTTAGATCATCACTATCGATTTTTAAATTTGTTCCAAAATCAGATACTGTCTACTAAGAACTTTGATAAATTAGATTCAGAAGAAAAAAGGAGAATTTCGCAAATTGATGATGTATGTTCATGTTATAGAGCTAACATTTTTCAGAAATATCAATATAACAAGATTCAATATGCTGAGGATCTTGATATGGGATTCAGACTTGCAAAAGATGGTTTTAAAATAATAAGACTTTTTTCTACAGGAGTTATACATTCACATAATAGATTACCATCGTATTATGTAAGGCGTGGTGTTATTGATTCAATTATGGTCTCTAACTTAACAGAAAAAAACTATCCTTATCCCAACATATTAAATCTAACTTTAAATGAATTAATTGACCAACTTTATTCTGCATATTTATCACTTAACAATGCTATTCAAAATTTACAACAAAACAAAATTGAATTAATACATGATTATATTGAAAACCTGATAAAACAGGTACAGAACAACTCTAAGCTAGAAAATACAAAATCTTATGAAGACATTGATAAGTTATTTTCACAAATTTTTATAAATAAACCAAAAATAATTCAAACCAATAACATTATTATTCCTTCATTTATTACCTCATTGAAAGATTTTGGGCGTTATGTAAGCCAAAACTATGCGAATCTGAAAAATTTAGAAGAAGAATTTACCAACTCAATTTACAAATTATTTGGTTGGGTTATGGGAAATGTAATTGGTTCCTACCTTGTTTATGTTAAAAATAACAACAATAAAGATCTTGATCAAGTCTTAAAACTAGAAAAACTCCTCATAAGTGAAGTATAATGAAAATTTTATACGTTTTACATCAGTTTTTTCCTAACCATCATACAGGTACAGAAAGATTAACACTTCAACTTGCAAAACAAATTCAAAGAATGGGTAATTTTGTTTCAGTCCTTACTTATGAACCAAATAATCTGAATATTTCTGGATTTAAAAAATTTGGCGAAAATCTTACAAAAAAAGAGTATATGATCGAGACAATTCCTGTCATTGCATTTAAAAAAAAAGGAAATGATTCCCGTTGGGATTACGTTTTTGATCCACAAATTGAAAAAATATTGGTGGAACTAATTCAGGAATTTGATATAGTACATTTTATGCACCCACAAAGATTTTCAAGCGTTCTTAAAATCTGTAAAAAATTGAATATACCTACAATACTGACATTGACTGATAACTGGCTATTGTGTCCTATTGGACTTTTGACAATAGACCGGCAATTATGTGAGGGTCCAGACGAGGGCAGGAAATGTATGAAAGATTGCAAATTTGATAAACACATCTTAACAAGATATCAAGAAGCAAAGGATTTTTTTGAAAACGTGGATAGAATTTTTACTGGAAATGAATTTGTTCGGGCAACCCTAAATCAAAATGGCTGGACAAGAAATGTCCAACTAAATCCGTTTTCAATAGATTATTCCTATGTAATGCGAAAAGAACAAAAAAAAGATCTAGTTTTTGGCTTCATCGGTTCACTAATGTGGCATAAAGGGGTCCATGTATTAATAGAAGCATTCAAGAAAGTAACTAACAAAAATGTCAAATTGAAAATTTATGGAAGAGGTGCTGAAGGAAACACCTACCAAAATGAAATTTTTGAGATGATCAAATCAGATCCAAGAATAGAGTATTGCGGAACTTTTGAATATTCACAACTATCTGATATAATGAATGAATTATCGGCAATAATCATTCCATCGACATATAAGGAAATTTTTCCATTAGTTATGATAACTGCACTTGCATACAAAATACCTGTTGTTGCATCAAGAATTGGTGGAATTCCAGAAATTATTGAGGATAAGATCAATGGTTACTTATTTGAATTAGGAAATGTTGATGAACTCACTAGTATCCTAGATAATATTTCCAAAAATCCTAATATTTTTGACTCCATAAGAGAAAATATTAAAGATCCTCCTAGAGTGGAAGAAGAAGCATTTTCTTATTTTATTACATATGATGAATTGGTTAACAAAAAATCCTAGTTGTAGATGGGTTTTACACAAAATATACATGTAAGAATTTGGAAAATTAATTGTCTTGACTGATGAATATGAAAAAAAAGTATCCGATTATTGGAGTAACATGGCTAACCAGAAACCTTCCATGTTTAATTGGAGTGACTCAAAATTAGTTTTAGAAAATATAAACAAACTCATCAGTGGTGATGCAAACAAAGGCTGGCTTCAATACTCATGTAAGAAATATCTACTTAAAAATGGAAACGGTGTTGATTGGGGGCTTTCAATAGGATGTGGAAAAGGAGATTTAGAACGACAGTGTTTAAAGATGAGAGCTTGTAAAAAAATAGATGCCATTGATATTGCCACTGGCGCAATAGATGAAGCAAAAAAAATTGCAGAACAACAAGGAATTTCAGAAATTTACTATGAAGCAAAAAATATTGAAAAAACTGACCTTCCAAAAGAAAAGTATGATGTTGTATTTTCTTCATCATCTATCCATCACATAAAAGATCTAGAAGGTACATTTGAGAAAATACAAAAAAGTCTAAAACCAAATGGTCTTTTCATTCTCTTAGAGTATGTTGGACCAAGCCAATTCCAATTTTCGCCAAAAGTCGTAAACATAATAAATGAAATTCTAAATATCTTACCATATCACTACAAGAAATCTTCAAAATCTGAAAAATTCAAAGAATCTTTTGATAAATCCACTGTTGAATATATGAATGAAAATGATCCTTCTGAATCAATACGCTCTGCAGAAATTATTCAGACACTTTCAGAATATTTTACAATAATTGAAAAGAAAGATTATGGTGGGACAATTTTACACATGTTACTACAAGATATACTAGCTAACTTCAATCATGAGGACTTTAGAGATATTGCATTACTGAAAATATTAATTTTGTTAGAAAATATCCTCATTCGTGAAGCAGTTATACCTTCAGATTTTGCATTCATTGTAGCAAGGAATGTGGTATAATACAATCATGGAATACTAGATTTTTTTATTTTGAATACCATTCTATAGTCTTTCTCAATCCTGAGGCAATCTCAGTATTTGCCTCAAACCCAATCATTTTCTTTATTTTCATTAGATTTGGCTTAAAGAATGATGTCTCTGTTTCTCGCATGGGATGATGCTCAATTACAATATTTTTTTGCATTATATTTGCGATCTTTTCTGCAAATTCGTCCATACTTATTGTATCCTTTGATCCAACATTAAAAATCTGATTTGATATTTTTCCATTTACTAGGATTCCTAGCAACTTTACTATGTTATCAACATAGATAAAATTAAGATATTGCTTTCCGCCAAAAATCCTAATCTTACTATTTTTAACCGCGTCTATGATGATTCTTTGAGCACCGTAGTTATCTCCTTCAGGACCATATACATTTGTAATTCGTAAGATGGTGTATTTTATGTGATACAGTTTCTCAAAATATAAAACTAAATTTTCTCCAATTAGTTTGGTTAGCCCATAAACATTATTTGGAACCAACTCTTCATCTTCTGAGCTTTCTTGCTTTTTGGTCTCTCCATATACTTCTCTAGAAGAGAGAAAGATTAGTTTTGCTCCTGTTATACTACAAGCTGTTAAAACGTTAAAAGTCCCATAGACATTTGTTTTAAATGCTTTTTCTGGTTCGTCATGACATTTTTTCAATCCTGTTAGTGCAGCTAAATGAATCACCACATCTGGATTGTATTTTGTAATAACATCTATGATGGTTTTATCTTCTATACTCCCTTTTTCAAAAATAACTTTCTTAAAAGAACTATTTTCTTCAATAATCTCATTATTTTTTTTTGCAAAAATGATTATTTCATGGTTCCCACAAAATTCTCTCAAAAACCGTTTTCCTATAAAGCCAAATCCTCCAGTAATTAGTATCTTCATAAAAAGCCTATATTTTTTCTAAATATATTGTTGTTCAGGCTTGATTCTTGAGAATATTACTCATATCCTAATTTTCTTAATGTGTTCCACATTATTTTTTTCATGATTTCTTTCTCATCTTCTGAAAAATTCTCCTTCCATTTTCCTGAGGAGGCACTTCTGAAAAATTTACCCTTCCCTTTCTTTTCAGAAGGTATATTTTTGAAACTATATTTTTCTACAATTTTTAGTAAATCATCCTTCGAAATATTGATTTTAAGGAATTGGTAAATTTTCTCAAGTTCTTCAAGTGTGTTCTTTAGAAGATCCTCATATTTTATTTGGTAAACAGATTTCTTTCTTAATCTACAAGTTTTTAACAAATTCTCAGTGACAAGTACCCAATCCCAAGAACTTTCCTCTATGAACTCTTTTCGACTTTTTTCATCTAATGAATGTCCAGTATTTTGTGAAACCCATCCACCACTTGATCTTGCATCCAAGCGTGAATCAGTAACATCTCGACCATCTCTAAATAGAACAATGATTTGCGAATTTGGTAAACACTCTGAAATTATATCTGAAGCATCAAAACGAGTTGATTCTTTTAAAATTATTTTTTTAGACAAGTCCTGAATCTGAGCATAAATTCTGTTTATGATAAATTTTCTCAGATAAAAAATCCAAGTATCTTTATAGACATTAGAGAGGAAATAATCCGGACTTTTTCTCATATCTTTAATCCTAACTCTTCTACCTTCCTTCCCAAAACGGTCTGCTGTGACTCCTAGATGCGAGGTGATCTCAGGTTCGTGAATATAATCCGTGTTATGAGATAAAAGCTGCTTACCAAGCCAGGTACTTCCACTTCTACCTATGGAAAATACCCAAACCAAATTTTTTTCAATAATTTTTTCCTGTTCATCACTTACTTCATTCAATCTAGGAATGGAAAAATCGTGAATATCATCAAAATATTCATCAATATCGAAATTTACCTGTTTAACAGAAATTTTTTCAAAAGGTAAAAGCCTATAAAAGCAATCTGATTTAATTGGTGTTTTGGAATTTATTCTATAGATAAATAATACTCTACTTGAAGGCACGTCAATTACAATATTTGCTTGTTTTTTTCCTCCTGAAAAATCATTTAACCACCTAATTTTTCTATCAATCTCTGTCCCATCTTCATCTAAAATTATAACACCAAAATAAGCAGAATATAATTCACCTTTAATTCCAATATATTCAGTTGAAAATTTGTATCTTTTTTTTTGTATAACTGAAATTGGAGCTGAATTTGAATCAAAACCCTCATCCTTTTTAGATTTTATATCTAACAAATTCAATCATAAATTAAGTTGATAGACTATATTTTAATTGGTGCTCAAAGGTGCGGAACATCCTCATTATACAATAATATGATTTTACATCCTCAAATTGAATCCGCATCCCAAAAGGAAGTTCATTTTTTTGATATAAATTTTCATAAAGGTATTGATTGGTATTTTGAACAGTTTCCTCTAATATCGGATTCTGGAAAAAAAGATCGAATTACAGGAGAAGCATCCCCGTACTATATTTTCTATCCTTTAGCTCCAGAGAGAATTTCGAAAGTTTTTCCAAACATAAAACTAATTCTCATTTTAAGAAACCCTGTTGATAGAACCTATTCACAATATCAGCATGAAGAAAGAGAAGGATTTGAGAATCTAACTTTTGAAGAAGCTTTAGAAGCAGAATCTCATAGACTTGACGGTCAGGAAGAAGTCATCTTAAATGGAGGCTATTCAAAACCCCATCAACATTTTTCATATTTGGCAAGAGGAGTATACGTAGACCAGATAAAAAAATGGCACAAGTTTTTTTCAAAAGACCAATTTTTGATTTTAAAAAGCGAGGATTTTTTTTCAAATCCTGACTCTATACTGGATAAGGTTTTTGAATTCTTGGAATTACCAGAGATTAAAATTAATGAAATTAAAAAATTTCAACCTGCAAAATTTGTTGACATGAATGAGGAAACTAGAAAATTTCTAATAAATTTTTTCAAACCTCATAATGAACGACTTTATAACTATTTAGGAAGAGATTTTGATTGGTAAATTCAAAATATACATTTTTTTTAAAAAACCTCTCATTGAATTTAATTTTTAATACGAATTTCGTATAATCCTCATACCTTCATACTCCATGATCACGTTTATAACATACAACATGTTCAATTTTTTAGGTATTTAGGACAGATATGGCAAGTGGGTTAGTTAGTAAATTTGTGGTTTTAGGTATATTTTCTATTTTAATTACATCTGGTATTGTGCTTGCTACTTTGCAACTATCTGAAGCAGCTCCTATCATCAAAACTGTCCATCCAAAATCCGTAGTTGGAACTTTTGATACTTGGCAATCATGTTTTGATGTTCCAGGTGCTGTAGGCTGCTCTTTATCAACTGGAAATAAAACAGCTGATGTCAATGCAGATGATGGTGATGATTCATACATACTTAGAATTTCTAATTCAAAATGGCAAACCACGGTACATGAAAGTGGTACTGGTGGACCAGATCCTGTTGCTGGCGAAATTGTATCGGTAACTGCATTTGCCATAGTGCGAAATGATGGTGTTATTTCAGGAGATGTTTCTGTTGGTTGTGAGGTTGGAAAGAGTAACAAAAAGATTTTCGTTAGTCCTAGCTTTACAATTCAACCCGGATTACTTTATGAAAGAATAGATTTTACTTTCCTTCAAAATCCTGCTACGAAACCTGTAAGGGATTGGGAGATTGGTGATGTTGATGATTGGCAATTTGATGGCAAGACATTTGCTTGTGGTATTCTAAATCAGGATAGACAGAATGTTGCACCAATTTTTGCAACTGAAACAGGACTTGAAATTGCATGGATTGATAATATTCCACCAGTAACTACACCATCGGTTCCAGCAACTAGCCCAGGTGTTTGGTATACTTCTGGTATTCCAGTAACAGTTTCACTCTCTTGTTTTGATCCTCAACCTGGTTCAGGCTGTTTTTCAACATCATATTCTGTTAATGAGGGAGCTTTTGTTACTGATCCTAATGATGGAACATCCCCAATTGGTGTAGATTTTTCAGATGAGGGTGTTCACTCTCTATCATTCTTTTCAACTGATGTTGCAGGTAATGACGAAGATCCTCCTAAAGATTTGGTTCCTGATATTATGATAGACACACTTCATCCAATCTCATCCGCAGATCTTCTTCCTCTCAATCCTACTGGTTCAAATGGTTGGTATGATTCCGATGTGCAGGTAACGATTTCAGCAGATGATGATACTTCTCTAACTACCGAAGTTTCTGGAGTTGCTTCTACATCAAATAGCTTTAATGGAGTTACCTTGAATCCAACTATATTTTCTCTAACACAAGCAGATGATGGTGTTCATAACATAACTTTCGATTCAATTGATGTTGCAGGAAATCTAGAGCCTGCTGGTAATAGTGTATCAATTAACATGGATCAAACATCCCCAACTGGATCAATTTCTATTGATGAAGGTTCAAGTGGACTTGGTAGAGATCTCAACTTAACCCTAAATTGTAATGATGACAGTGCCAATGGTTTTGGTGGTTCAGGATGTTTTGAAATGAGATTAACTACAGATGGAACTCTAGACACTGAAGCTTGGGTACCAGTTGCTGGAACTGCAGCTATTCAAGTCCCAGCTGGTCACGGCGACAATACAATTTCAGTACAATACAGAGATGCAGCAGGAAACGAGTCTGCTCAAGAAGATGCATCCTATGAATTACTAGCAGACATTTCCATCACTAGTACTACCTGTGAAGCCTTTGAAGGAGGAGCATGCAGTCTTGGTAGTGTTAGATGGGGCATTGATGAAATCACTGTTAGTGGAACTATAACAAATCCAAATCCAGGTCTTGGTGACTCTGTATCTGTCGACACAGGTGCTGGAACCAATGAACCAGGAACAATAACTCCTGTAGATGATGATAGTTCTACATGGAGTGCGACATTTGTTTATCCATCAGGAAGTGCACCTGGTTCTTCATACGTCGCAGTAGCTGAATTGAGTTGGAATCCTTCTGTATTCTCAGGTGGTTCTGATCCAATCACTGTCATAAAACATGATTCTACTGTAATTCTAAATACAGTCAATAACGTTCGTGAAGGAAGCGAAGTAATAATTACTGGTGGATTATTTAGTGATGAATCTGGCTTAGGCGTTTCAGGAAGACAAATTTCATTTACTCACGAAAATCAACCCCCTGAAACACTTGTTCCTAATGGTATTCTTCCTGTAAGCACTGGTGGAGTCCAAGTTGTGGGTGCCACTTCAATAAATAATGGCATTTTATCGATACCTGTTAATGGTGAGATACTAACACCAGGACAACCAAACTTTATTCTAATTCTTACTGATCAACCATCAGGTTCAGTCACCCTTGATGCTCTTATAGCTGGTGAAACATTCACAGTTACAGAAGAAGTAGTTCAAGAAATTGAAGATCCATTAGATAAGACATTTACTCTACTAACTTTGAGTGGTGGAGATACTGGCATTACTGGAATTGAAGTAGCTGCAATTGTTGGAGCTCCTGACCTTTCCGTATTGAGTATAGTAACTCAAAACACTGAGAGAAAAACTCTTTCAACTGCAGACATGTCAACAGTAACATCTATTGAACCCATTTTGACATTTGAGGGAGGTTCCTTTGTCGCTAGAGTTGATTCAGTTGGAGCGGAAGGCGCTGGTCCATTTGAAGTGGTTGCAAGCTTTGAAGGCTTGTTAGATGATGGTTCACCAGATCCTGATTATAATATTGCCGTAACTAGTCCTCCTGATGTTGACACCCAACGATACTTTGTTATTAGAAATACAGCTGGCGAAGGAGGCGCTGTAAATGAGATTCCATTTGAGGGCTCTCTAACTCAATCTCTTGTATGTGTTAATGACCAAGACTTTGATGGAATTTGTGACGGTAGTGAAAATAAGGGTGGAGTTGCATACTACGTTTTTGATGGTGCCTACACAAAATATCGATACCCAATTCCATTCATCAATGCTGGCACAATTCTCACTTCAAACATTATTTATGAAATAGACACGATGGGTTTTCCTCACAGTTTAAGAAATAATGTGATACCTACACTACAAGCTGACTTTGCTGCTATGACTTATGCACCAACAGGAACAGGTTTCTCATCTCCAATCTTATTTGATGCTTGGCGAGATGAAATTACAATTCCACACGTTGAAGTAATTAACATATGGGCAGACCCTGACCTTCCAAGTAAGAGTGATGGAATTCGAGGAAATGACTTTGTTACAATCAAACAAGATTTCTATGGTTTCTCCGGAGTATCATTAATTGATCCAACTGGACCAATGGAGAAAGTTTTCCTTACTCCTGCCACGCCAACTGTAAGTTATGATTCTGGCACTGACGAGATAGTGATATCTACTTTTGATGTGACTACTCCAGCAGTAAACTGGCACAAAAATACACTTGCAAATCTTTGTGTATCTGGAGCTGCAGTAGATTGTAAAACACAAGGTAAAATTCAAATTGATGTGTGGGTAGACACGGTCGACAGCGGTGGTTCAACAGTCATTGATGCAAATCTTTCTTTAGGAGCTGCAAATGATCCTTCTACTGGCACAATCGCAATTTCACCAATTCAAATTAACAAAAACATTCTATCTAGCTTGACAACATGGAAAATTCATCTAGATCTTCCTTATCTCACAACTACAGATGGAACTCATACAGTTAATGAAATACGAATTCCAGTCTTTTTCACTGCAGGTTCAGGAAATTCAATTTCTGCAATTCCTTCTAACAATTTAGTAGCATCCATTTCCTCAACTTTACTTGATGCAAAGAAATCAGCCGTTCGTTATATGATGCTTGGACACTCAATAGGAGGAGCTGGTGGTTATGCTGAATTATTTGGAAATGATATAGGATTATTCATGGGAGATGGATTTAACACAAATCGCCCCACTTTCATTGATGGTACTCCTCATACAGGTACAATAGGTTCACGAGGAGAGCAGGTAGCAATTGCATTCCACGAAATAGGACATAATGCCAATTTAATGCATGGTGGACCTGCTCATGAATTTGATAATGCTGCAGTTACATTCCCTGATAGTGATCTTAATTGTAAAGGTAACTATCTAAGTTCAATGTCATATGAAAGATTAATTCAATCATATACTGATAATTCCTTTAGAACATTTTCAACTGGTTCAGTTACAACAGCTATTGATGAAGCTGCACTAACTGAGGATAACAATGTAGGTTATCCAGTAGGTGAAACAATTTTCTGGGGAACTCCTGGATTAAGTCCAGCAACTCAATCTGTAACAATTGGCGCATTACCATTTGATATCAACTGGGATGGACTGGAATTTTCTCCAGGTGTTGACATCACTCCAGCTCCAGGTACTGTAAGTGTGGATGCTAACAACATGGGATACTTTGGATGTTTAGGAAACGATCATGGAGTTCCATACTTTGATCGTAATGATATAGATAACATGGACTTAAGATATGCCGCAAATCCTGCTGGAGCATATGACGCACCTATTGGTGACGGCTCAAATGATCCAGACAGTTCGGTAACTATTGGTAAATACCTTAAAGATAACATCTTCACTGGTCCCGTACCTCCACTAGCACTAGAGTCGGAAAGAAAGGCTGGAACAAATGCACCAATCAAAGTCTTTGCAGGCTATCCAACACAAGATGATGATGGCAATCCAATTGAAGGAGAAATTGTTGGAGATGAAGCTGACGGCCCTATTTTTGCTGATGCCTATATTACAATTTCACAAGTCCTACCTGGAGATGATCGTATTGAGGAAGAAAATGTAAGAATGGCTTGGGATTCTGCAACGCACTTCCACTTTGACTGGGGTACTCCAAAAGTTCCACCTAAAAGACTTGGAGAATACAACATTAGTGTATGCTTGTCTTTGCATACTGAAATTGCAGTAGCAGATCCATTCCCATGTCATTTGATGACAACAGGTCTAGTAGATTCAGAAAGCAAACCAGCTACAATGATAATCACTTTAGTAAAGTAGTACAGTGTATTACTTTGTATGATGAATATCATAACAGATGAGTTTTGAGAATTATAATTTTAATAAGGCAACGTCATATCTAATGTTAGGATATGAGGAATAGGTACCTATTGAAAAATATTTCATTCAAGACAATTTTTCTAGGAATTGTAATTTTTTCCTCACTGTTTGGATTTTTTTCTCCAACACAACCAGTTTCAGCTTCCGAGAAAACATATCCTGTTACAGTTCCAACAACACTAACTTATCGAGATATTTCTGATCTAACTTTTCCTGCTGATCCTGTTGTTACATTAGACAGTGCAAGCTATGCTGTTGGGGATACTGCACTTGTAACAATTGTTGACAGCCAAGGAAACTTGGACACAACAGACTTTGATACTATTTCAGCAACTTTAGTTCTGAGTTCTGGAACAAGTCCTTTGTCATTAAGCGAAACACCCGCAACAGGAGTTAACTCAGATACCTTTACTGATTCTTTTACAGTTACTGAAGATTTTGAGGTAACATACACTGGTCCATTTCTAGAAGAAGGAAGACTTGAAGTAACATTAGATCTTGCAACAGCAGGTGATGTTAAATTTAGTGATGAAATAATCACAGCTAGTGCTGCAGCAAGTCTATGTTTTGATCCTGTTACACACATTGTAAATGTTGAACTCTTAAGCGGTGCAACACTGGGAGCTACTGATACTACTGTTATAATGTCTTATGCAAATGCATTGTTTGGAGCAGGACAGATTGCTGATGAGACAGATTTGTGGTATAAAGCACCAGGAGCTGGATGGGTACAGATATCTGATTTTACTATAGACTCTGATGGTAGCTCTCGTGACTTTTTTGCAAAAACAATAAAGTCTGATCTAGCAGAAACAGTCTATGGAATGGCTAGTGGAACAATTACTGAAGGTAAATTTGTTATAGGTACTGGAAATGGCTGTTCAGGTGGAGGAGGCGGTGGATTAGTCCGCGCTGGTTTGGTAGTTAATGCATTAGCTGGACTTAGTGCTGCAGTGGGTGGAGGTGGCGGTGGCCCACCCGGACCAACTGTTACATTAGGAGCAGTTGCACTCAGTGATGCAGCTGTTGAAATAATTTTAATGCCGCAAGAAATTCGTGATATGGCACTAAATCAAGATCCTCACATTCCACAAGAAGGAATTATTGATACATTTGAAGAATATGATCTTCCATTTTCTTTTATGGGATATGGTTTTGTTTTAGGTGGCTATGAAACCACTATTGAAACTCAAATTGTAGAACCAGGTGTACCAATAGAATTTGTTGTTGTGTATTACACAAATTCAGAAGTAGCTCATTCCGAATTAAATTTCAATCTAGGTCCAACAAGAACTATTGCCGGTTCTGACACTCAAGTTATACTTGACATAGATAAACCCCCTGAAATAGTTGATCCGAATGGCAATATTGCAAGCTTCACTGGGTCGATTAACAATGAGGGTGATTTGAAACGCGTAGCTACATTTTTAGTTACACTTTCTGAAACTGCAGAATTCCCAAATCCAGATATTGTAATTAGAACATGGACAACTCAACTCAGTTCAGGCGATACAATTATTTATGATGCAATAGAGATTGCACAACCAGAAATTGTAGAAATTACTGATGAAGATATTCCAGAACCAGAGATTCAAACTCTAAAATCACAATATGTTCCAATTTGGATTAAAAACAATGCAGCATGGTGGTCTCAAGAGCTAATTGAAGATTCTGATTTTGTTGCAGGAATTGAATATCTTATTCAAAACGAGATTATAACAATTCAGGATAATCAAGTAAGTGCTTCTTCATATTCATCAAATGAAATTCCTGAATGGATTAAAAACAATGCTGGATGGTGGTCCGAAGATTTAATCACAGAAAAAGAGTTCATTGATGGTTTACAATGGCTTGTTAACAATGGAATAATCCAGGTGACAGAAAATTGAAACTTTCAAAACCAAATCTGGTTTTTGTTGTTTTTACTCTAGTAGGAATTCTTGCTTTGAGTCCAGCATTATCAAATCAAGCATCTGCAACTCATTTATCTGACGAATTTACTTGGCAATTAGTTG
>SDBV01006440.1_pt1 | contig 16274 bp, 15 predicted proteins | sample 2277081 | NCBI WGS metagenome assembly SDBV01 (sample SAMN10402039, study PRJNA504765) | marine sediment metagenome | isolation source: marine sediment core GS10_PC15, 223 cmbsf | place: Arctic Ocean: Southern Knipovich Ridge | collected 2010
AGTGACTTCGTATGAGCAATTATTAATCTAACCGTCGCAGAAATGGAAATCCCACTCAGTCTTTATATTATAGCGTTATTTATTCTCACGTCTGGTGCTTTTTCAAGAAGTAAGCCATCCAAATAATAGAAAATATACTTGCTCTTTACCTTTGCAGATGCCTCTCAGGGTATGAACCATCAAGAAACCTGATGTCTAAGTCCAGCATTCCGTCAAGCAAATCCCGTGTATGTCCTCTATACTACTGCCTTATTTAAAGAGGGCGGGATAAGCAATAGAGCAAAGGGGAGCATCTGCACACCGAATTGTTGTCAAGCTTGTCCATTTCTAATGAAAGCATAGACCTGCTTCCGGCGCACCATACTCAGAGCAAACCAGATGAGTATTACCCCTCCAATAAGTTCAGGTACATATACCGCTGGGTCGTTTACCAGAGAATGGAACACCTGCTGCACCCAGTTAGTGGAGTCATACTTTGCAAAAGACCAGCCATAGAGGGGCCAGAGGAGAGTTTGATAGGTAAGCCACATTTGGTCAAAGACGAAATGAGCGAAAGTGCCAAAGGAAAGGGTGAGGAGCCACAGTCTGGCATGGTTTCGATAGAGGTAAAGTCCAGCGAGTGTGATAATAATGAGAAATAGGAGGGTATGGCTAAATATCCGACCATTACTTAAGCTGCTTCTGAAGAAGAACTGCCCTACAGGTTTATCGATGATATCGGATAAAAGTGAACCTATAAGTAGAAGCCTTATGTCTATACGGTTTCCCAGAGAAGTAAGCCATGATATTCTGCTATCAGAAGAGGGCTGAGGAGGTTTTTTTATTTTAGCCTCTCTGGTGTGGAATGGGTAGTTTTTAATGAGCGTGCCATTCAAGAGTATTGCGGTGCCCAGTGTAATACCAGCGTGTCCGAGTATCAGCATTTAGTTTTTGTCTAAACTTTAACTGGTCGGGGTGAGAGGACTTGAACCTCCGACCTCAGCGTCCCAAACGCTGCGCGCTACCCATCTGCGCTACACCCCGCCAACCCAGTATAACAAAGCACGCGCCGGGGAGCAAAACAAAGGATTGGTGCGCTTCAATCTTGGTAGTTAGGACAGTTAGTCAATATTTCAGGGGCTAAATGCTACTTCTCAGCTATATAGTCTAGCTGCTTTTCTGGAGTCCAGTAGCTACCGTAAGTTTTGCACTTTCTCTTTTCCAGGATTTTAACCGTACCTTGAGCAGAGCATACAGTGCCCAGACGGGTAGTAGTATTTCACCTGGGTATCCTGCAAAATGGATACTAACCAGTCCCTAGCTACCAGTAGTTATCTAATATTGAGTCTACCTTCTCTTGCAATTACTTAATCTTTGGTCGATGCAACCTTCTCTGTGAGTTTAGCGTATTCCTTATCCACTCTATCTTGAATCTCTTTTATTGTTTCCTCAGATAGATGTCTGAACCTTCCTTGTAATTTTAAATAGTCGTTGACAGGACGGGGTTTAGCTACACCCGGACCTAGTTTATATCGACCATTCTCCACTTCATACAAAGGGAATATTCTTGTCTGTACAGCCAGGCGACCTATCTCAATAGCTGATTCAGGAGGGGATCTCCAGCCGATGGGGCAAACAGACAAGATATGAATATAAGCTGGACCTTTAATCGCTGCCCCCTTAGCCACTTTGTCCATTAAATCAAAGGGGTAACTGGGGCAGGCAGTGGCGACATAAGGTATATCGTGGGCGGCAGCAATAGCTGGCATATTCTTCTTCCAGGTAACCTGCCCTATGCTCTGCTTACCGGCTGGGGCAGTAGTAGTAGAGGCACCATAAGGAGTGGCTGAAGACCTTTGTATCCCAGTATTCATGTAGGCTTCGTTATCCCAGCAAAGATAAAGAAAATCATGCCCTCTCTCCAGTGCTCCGGATAACGCCTGAAGCCCAATATCGCTGGTTCCACCGTCACCAGCCGTAGCTACCACGTGTACAATTTGGTCTGGCCTCTTTCCCTTCCTGGTTAGTGTCTTCAAACCGGCTTCAATGCCGGAAGCCACTGCCGCTGTATTTTCGAACAGAGTGTGAATCCAGGGAACTCGCCAGGAAGTACAGGGCAGCGGTGATGAAACTATTTCCATACAGCCGGTGGCGGCAACAACTATGGTATTTGGCCCCAGGGCTTTGCTAGCTAATCTTACCGCCAGAGCTTCAGCGCAGCCGATGCAAGCACGATGCCCAGGAGCGAAGTATTCCTCTTTAGTTACTGACCGTTTACCAAAAGTGATTGTGTTTTCCATTACTCTCTCACCCCAAACATTTCAAACTCTTCCTCACTCCCCACCTGCGAAATTTCTATACCTCTATTAACTATCTCTTCAAATCCAGTTACAGAGATATCTCTACCTCCTAAACCACCGACAAAACTTATTACCTTTGGTTTCCTATCCTCATTATATAGGGCTGATTTAATCTCGGAGCACACTGGCCCACCAGGTCCACCAAAGGAGATAGCCCTATCTAATACAATAAGAACATCGGCAGCTTTAACTGCCTGGCGGATTTCTTCAAAGGGGAAGGGGCGCCACAATCGGAGCTTTATTAGCCCGACATCTTTGCCTTCTTCTCTCATCTTGTCTATGGCTTCCATTGCTGTTTCGCTATAGCTTCCCATAGTCAACAGGAGAACCTTCGCCTTATCACTATTATAGTGTTCAACTGAGTGGTAGTAGCGGCCAAAGGAGCGGCCAAATTTATCCCAACACTCAAGGATTACTTTCTTAGCTGCTCTTAGATTTACTTCCTGCGCCTTTTTTGCCTCTGAATAGATGATGGGTGGGCCGAAAGCCCCCATAGTTACTGGTTTATCAGGGTCTAGAGGCAGGGGATAGTGATAAGGAGGCAAAAATTGGTCAACCTCACTCTGCTCTGGTATCAGGACAGGTTCAATCATATGGGAAAGATGGAATCCATCCAGGTGAACCATTACAGGCAGTAGAACTCTCTGGTCTTCACCGATGTGGAAGGCACAGAGGACACTATCGATAACCTCCTGCCCGTTCTCGGTAAATAACGGAATCCAACCGGTATCGCGGACAGCCATGGCATCAGAGTGGTCTCCCCAGACACTTAGTGGCGCTGACAAAGCCCGGTTAGCCACTGTCATAACCATTGGCAGCCTCATGGAGGAGGCAGTATATAACACTTCATGCATTAGCTCTAACCCTTGCCCGGCAGTAGCGGTAAAAGTTCGAGCTCCTACTGCTGATGCTCCAAGGCAAGCGCTCATTGCTGAGTGTTCAGATTCAACCGGAATATAGGCTGCATCTAACTCCCCATCGGCTACCAGCTCGGCTAAATGTTCGACGATATGAGTTTGTGGAGTGATAGGATAGGCGGCCACAACATCAACATTAGCCAGTTTGGCTACTTCACCAATAGCCACTGAAACTTCCATTCCTACTCTTTTTGCCATTATTCCTCCTCCTCTACCATCGTTATGGCATCTTTGGGGCACTCTTTAGCACAGATGCCGCATCCCTTACAATAAAATAGATTGACCTTATAATATCCATCTGCTTCCTGCTCAATAGCCGAATCAGGGCAATAAATAAAGCAGAGCCCGCATTTGTTACACAAGTTATTATCAATAATCGGTCTTTGTGACCTCCAATACCCGGTTTGGTATTGGCTGGCACTGCCTGGCTCGACTACTATTGAGCCAATGTTTAGGTCTTTCCAAGTTAGTTCACCTTCACTCTTGGTCAACTGCTCTACTCCTTTACCGTAGTTTCCTCAAACGACTTTTTCATAGCATTAATATTTCTTTCAGCCAGGCGTCCAAACCGATGCCTTAAGGGTTCAAACAGAGATTCTAATTTAACCACCCCGGTAGCTCTTAACAGGGCTCCGAGCATGGTAGTATTAACAATAGGTACTCCCAGTAGCTCCCGGGCAATCTTAGTAGCATCGATTATCGCCAATTTCCATTTAGTTCCAAGCTCAGATTCAATGTCTTGAAGTGGTTTCTTGGTGTTAATTACTAGCGTTCCCTTTTCCTTAAGCCCTGAGGTAACATTGACAATGTGTAATAGACTAGGGTCAAGCACTACTACTACATCAGGTTCCGTAATTTCGGCCCTTATCCTGATAGGTTCTTGATTATTTACTCTGTCAAAGGCCAAGACCGGTGCTCCTCTTCTTTCTGGACCAAAGCTGGGGAAGGCTTGAGCGTACTTACCTTCATCTATAGCTGCCTTTGCCAGTAGTTCGGCCGAAGTAACTGCCCCTTGACCACCACGGCCATGCCATCTAATCGCAAGAGTTCTGTTTTTATCTGTCACCTTAGCCCCCTGTCATAAAGAGCGCCCCTGGAGCGACTTGAACGCTCGCACCCAGCTTCGGAGGCTGGTGCTCTATCCACCTGAGCTACAGAGGCTAACGTACATGATACTATATGTACGGTGATGAATCAAGGCTATAGTCTAAATCTTAACCTGCGAATAATGCTGGCTGAAAAGTTATAAAAAACTATTTAATGAGATAAACAGGATAGCGTCAACTATTGTCGCTTGATAATACTTTCCTTAGGCATAATCACTATATGCGGTACACCGGTTACCGGATGCTGCCCCACCCTAACCGATGCCGAATAAACCTCTCTTATTTTCTCCTCGGTCAAAACCTGGGCGGGAGTTCCATCAGCCGAAACCCTACCATCTTTAAGCAGGATTAAACGGTCAAAATAAAGTGCTGCCAGATTAAGGTCATGCATAGCAGCCACAACAGTAAGCCCCTGCTCTGCATTAAGTTTTCTTACCAGTTCCAGAATTTCTACTTGATGGGTAATATCCAGGTGCACCGTTGGTTCATCAAGAAGTAGTAACTTAGGCTGTTGAGCTAGCGCCATAGCCAGGATAATCTTTTGTCGTTCACCCCCGCTTAGCTCATCAAAACGCCGCTCACGCAGATCGCTGACACCAACTAACTCTAAGGCATTCTTGACAAATTGCCTATCAATCTCACTTTCCCCGGCAAAGACTTTAAGAAAGGGAATCCGCCCCAGCGTTACTACCTCAGTAGTGGTAAAGGCAAACGGTATGTTAAATTGCTGGGGCAATACAGCTATACTGCGGGCGATAGACTTTCGGCTCAACTGGCGTAAGTTAGAGTTGTCCAGCTTAATCTCTCCCCGGTTAGGTTTCAGTATGCCACTGGCTAGTTTAATTAGAGTGGTCTTGCCTGAACCATTGGGACCAATTAAGCCTACCATTTCCCCAACCCCAACAGAAAGGTTAATGTCATGCAAAACCAGTCCGTCAAGGTATGAAAAGCAAACCTGACACATTTGTAAGCTAACCATCAGAAAGCATACTCCCTTCTAGTACGCCTCAACAGGTAAAGAAAAATTGGAGCTCCGATAATAGCCGTAATAACTCCCACCGGAATTTCCACCGGAGCCAGCAGGGTACGGGCTAAAAGATCAGCAATAACCAAAAAGGCGCCACCAGCTAATGCCGAAGCGGGTAAAAGGAGACGATGGTCTGGTCCTAGACTCAGGCGTACCACATGAGGCATTACCAGACCGACAAAACCAACCAGCCCACTAATAGAAACAGCTGCTGCGGTTAGTAGAGAGCCTAAAGCCAGGATAATTATTTTATCCCTCTCAACGTTAATGCCAAGATAGGCAGCACCCTCCTCTCCCAGGGAAAAGGCATTCAAATGGGAAGCGAAAAATCGGGCACCGATGATACCTCCAATGACCAGTGGGGTAATTACCGCTATTTGACTCCAGCTAGTTATCGAGATATGACCCATAAGAAAGGAATAAACTGAGCGAAGGTTTAAGCCTACACTATCACTTATTGACATTAGAAAGGCTATAACCGCTGCTAGCAGAGAGCTTACTACAAATCCAGCCAGGAGCATACTTATGATGGGTGTTTTACCACCCACTCGGGCTAAATTATAGACCAGAATTACCGTAGTCAGGGCGCCAAAAAAGGCTGCCAACGGCACTAGACCAAAACCAAAGAAAGCCAGGTTTATAGGCAACATCATAGCTATAGTTGCCCCTAAGGCTGCCCCGGCTGAGGTACCAATGATGTAAGGGTCGGCCATAGGATTACGTAATAAACCTTGAAAAAGCGCCCCAGCGGTAGCCAGAGCTGCCCCAACCAGAGCCCCACCTATTACCCGGGGCAGCCTAATCTGGAAAATAATTGTTTCGTCTACTGCCCTCCAGGTTGACGGAAAATCAAAAAAGGTTAGCTTATTAAGAACCATCTTCGATATATCGGGTAAATTGATGGTTACTGCCCCAAAAGCACTCGCCAGGAATATCGAGGCAACCAAGCCTAGACCCAGCAATAACAAAACAAAAACCAGTCGATTATCGCTTCTCAGTTTGATAGGCATTCTCTTATCACTGGACTAACCATCATAAAAAACCCTTGCTCTGCAGAACAAGGGTTTTAAACAATCTTAGCTTAGCCCCTCCCTTCTCCGCGGAGGTAAATAGAAATCGAGGTTGGCGTTCTGACTTCTAATGGCTCCCAGCCATCAGTCACAGTAGGCGGTACTGTACCGGACTTCCACCGGACTTGCCTTCCATTTAAGCCCTCACTTGCGTTCAGGCACCCCGACAATTTCTTATTTAATTTTAATCAGCATACTAAATAATTAAAGAAAAGTCAATTAACCAGACCATTCACATAGGGATCTTAGGGTTTACAGCCATCCTGCCCTACCCAGCTCAGGCACTGTGTGTTCTCTCTTTATCAAATGACAATATCAGAGTATTAGCATGGCATCGCCAAAGCTATAGAAACGGTAGCGTGAGGCTATTGCCTCTTCATAGGCTCTGTTAATAAGCTCTTTGTTAGCAAAAGCAGTAACCAGCATCAGCAATGTTGACTTAGGCAGGTGAAAATTACTGATAAGAGCATCTACCATACGGAATTTGTATCCAGGCAGCATAAACAAGCTTACCCAACCCTCAAATGGCTGAATTTGAAGGGAACCACTGACCTGAGCCACGTGCTCAACAATTCTCACTGTGGTTGTACCAACACAGATGATTCTCCGCCCCTCTGCCTTAGCTTGAGATAGCTGACTAGCCACCTCTTGACTTAACACACCATATTCCTTATAGATGGGATGCTTAAGTGGGTCGTCCTCTCTAACCGGTCGGAAGGTATCAAGCCCCACATGAAGGGTAACAAACAGGCAATGAATCCCTTTGCTCTCTATCTGGCTAATTAGCTCATGTGTAAAATGCAAGCCAGCGGTGGGTGCGGCCGCACTACCCACCACATTAGCATAGACTGTCTGATAACGCTCGGGATGAATTAGAGGGGTATGGATATACGGTGGTAAAGGAATCTCACCCAACTTTGATAGTTGTGTTTCATCAGAGAAGCTTATCACCCTTACACCACCCTGCTTCAGCCCGATTATTTCAGCCAGGACCTTGGCCTCATTCCCTTTACTGGATGTAAAATCATTCGTTATCTCAACCTTAGTGCCAATATTAACCCGCTTACCAGGTTTGACCAGCGCCTCCCAGACGTTGTTTTCAACCCGGCGCAAAAGTAAAATCTCTACCCTACCGCCGCCATTAACCGCTCTGCTATAAAGACGGGCTGGGATAACACGGCTATCATTAAATAACAAAACATCCCCAGTTTGTAAGTAATTAACTACTTCAAAAAACTTGTGGTGCTTCATCAAACCATTGGAGCGGTTGAGAACTAAAAGCCGTGAGTGGTCTCGCGGCTCAATCGCAGTTTGAGCAATAAGTTCAGGAGGAAGAAGGTAATTAAAATCGCTGGTTTTCACTATTAATCTCTATCCCTTATTAGATGTAGCAAATCATAGCTCATGCTGTAAGTTCCTCAAAAAGGGCACCTGACCACTTTCTTGTTGCGATAACATCTTTATTTGACTTCCCACCGAGCATAAGATATACTATTTACAGGACAGAAGTAAAGGTGGGGTGGTGGGGGATTACCTTAGCTGAAAAGGTCCCGAAGAGCTTTTTCGGCTACAATTATGCCAAAACAAGGATTTGATGAAACTTGCTGTTAGTGGCAAAGGGGGAGTAGGCAAGACCTTACTGGTATCCCTCCTCTCCAAGATATTTACTGAATCCGGCTATTCTGTTTTGGCTATAGATGCTGACCCTAATACAAATCTAGCCGCTACTCTTGGCTTTCCCGAGCCTGAGAAGATAACCCCCATTTCTGAAATGAAAGAGCTTATTGAAGAAAGGACAGGGGCACAACCGGGTAAAGTAACTTCCTTCTTTAAGTTAAATCCTAAAGTTGATGACATACCGGAAAAGTACGCCCTGGAACGTAATGGAATTAAATTAATGATAATGGGGCGTATGAAAAAGGGTGGTGCTGGTTGTTATTGTCCCGAAAATGTTTTACTGCAGGCGTTGATTACTCATCTATTATTAAAAAGTGATGAAGTGGTCATTTTAGATATGGAAGCCGGTATAGAACATCTGGGGCGGGCAACAGCCAAGGCGGTAGATAAACTGATTGTAGTAGTTGAACCAGGAAGACGAAGCGTGGAAACAGCCCGTAGAATTAGTGAACTGGCACAAGATATTGGTTTGCCAAATATCGCTGTGGTGGGAAGTAAGATACGAAGCCAGACAGAGAAGGATTTCCTAATTTCCAGCCTACCCGACTTCAACTTCCTTGGCTTTATCCCCTATGACCAAGCAATAGTAGACGCTGACCTTGCTAATCTTTCTGTTCTTAACGCCAGTCAGCCAATTGTAAATGAAGTGAGAAATATCTTCCAGGCGTTACTGTAAACTGTTTAGACGCCAAACAAAATAAACTGGGAACAAAATATAAAGGAGGTTTCTGTGGCCTACGACGCAACAAAAATGAAGGATTGGCAAATTGCCGAAGCGGCTGAAGTAAATATGCCGAAACCTGATGAGTGGCGGGAGAAGTTAAATCTGCAAAAAGATGAGGTTCTTACTTATGGGAGAATATGCAAGCTCGATTTCTTGAAGATAATCGAGCGCCTCAAAGACAAACCAGACGGCAAGTACATTGAGGTGACCGCCATAACCCCTACCCCACTGGGTGAGGGGAAAACTACTACCACTTGCGGTCTTATTGAGGGTCTGGGTAAGCAGGGGCTCAATGTAGGTGGCTGTATTCGCCAACCTTCAGGTGGTCCCACAATGAATATCAAAGGAAGTGCTGCCGGTGGAGGCAATGCTTTACTCATTCCTCTTACTGAATTTTCTATGGGGCTTACCGGCGACATCAACGATATTATGAATGCCCACAATCTGGCTATGGTTGCTCTTACTGCCAGAATGCAGCACGAGCGTAACTACGATGATGAGCGACTGGCTAAGCTCACCAGGATGCGTCGCCTGGATATCGATCCCACCAGAGTGGAAATGGGCTGGGTTATGGATTTTTGTGCCCAGAGCCTCCGCAATATTATTATCGGCATTGGCGGGCGGATGAATGGCTACATGATGCAGTCCAAGTTCGCCATCACGGTGAGTTCCGAGCTTATGGCTATCCTGTCCATTATCAGGGATTTAGCAGATTTACGCGAGAGGCTGGATAATGTTACCGTAGCCTTCGATAAGAAGGGTAAGCCCGTTACTACCAGTGATCTGGAAGTGGGCGGCGCCATGACCGCCTGGATGCGCAACACCATCAACCCCACCCTGGGCTCCACGGTAGAATATCAGCCCCTGATGGTGCATGCCGGACCATTTGCTAATATTGCTGTAGGGCAGTCCTCCATCATCGGCGACCGCGTCGGCCTGAAGCTGTTTGACTACCATGTTACCGAGAGCGGATTTGGCGCAGACATCGGCTTTGAGAAGTTCTGGAATGTTAAGTGTCGCTTAAGTGGTCTCAAACCCCATGTGTCGGTGCTCACCACCACTATCCGTGCCCTGAAGATGCATGGTGGTGGACCCAGGGTGGTAGCCGGTTTACCCCTGGCTGATGCCTACACCAAAGAGGATTTAGGACTCTTGGAGAAAGGCATGTCAAACATGTTGCACCACATCAACATCATCAGAAAATCCGGTATCAACCCGGTGGTGTGCATCAATAGCTTCCATACTGACACTAAAGACGAGGTTGCCATAGTCAGAAAGGCAGCTGAGGCAGCTGGAGCACGCTGCGCCGCGTCTACCCATTGGGCGGATGGTGGTGAGGGTGCCCTGGAGCTAGCAGATGCGGTAAAGGAAGCCTGCGAAGAGGTGAACGAGTTCAGGCACTTGTATCCTATAGAAATGAAACTGCGAGAGCGGGTCAATGAGGTTGCTAAGGTGGTCTATGGGGCTGACGGGGTGTCCTGGAGTCCTGAAGCCGAAGCCAAGGCTAAAGCGCTTGAGGCCGACCCTAAATATGATGATTACAATACCATGATGGTAAAGACCCATCTCTCCCTCACCCACGACCCGTCGCTTAAGGGTGTTCCCAAAGGGTGGACTTTACCCATCCGTGACATATTAATTTACTCCGGGGCGAAATTCCTCTGTCCCTGCGCTGGGACTATCAGCCTGATGCCCGGAACCTCATCTGACCCTGCCTTTAGAAGAATAGATGTTGATACAAAGACCGGTAAAGTACAGGGAATTTTTTAGCTTTCCTGTGGTGTTAATGACATGGGACGTAGGAGGATAGCGTTTTGAGTTTTAATATCGCCGTAGCCGTAAAAGGTGGTAGCGGAAAGACATCGGTGGCAAGCCTTGTCATTCGTTATCTGAACCAGAAAGGTCGCGGACCAGTACTGGCGGTTGATGCTGACTCTAATGCTAATCTTGGGGAGAGTTTGGGGCTTGAGGTAAAGCAGACCGTTGGCTTGATGCTTGACAATTTTCACCGAGATAAAATAAATATTCCTCCCGGAATGACTAAGGAAGCTTATCTGGAGTATAAGCTAAACGAGATTATTGTTGAAAGCAAAGAGCTTGATCTGATTGCCATGGGCCGGGGTGCGGGTCCGGAATGCTACTGCTATCCTAATCATATCCTGAGGAAATTTATTGATACCCTGGCAGATAACTACGCCTATATGGTTATGGATAATGAGGCAGGGATGGAGCATCTATCTCGAAGAACCACCCAGAATATTGATGAACTGCTTATAATCTCCAACCACTCCGTCAAAGGCATCCGAACTGTTGCCCGGATAGTAGAATTAATCTCTGAACTCAAACTGAGGGTGAGTAGGCAATCGGTAATAATCAATTTTGCACCTGATAAGATTGACCCTCTCGTCACTGAAGAATTATCCAGGTTAAAAATCGAAGTTATGGCTACTATACCTTTAGATGACGAGTTACATAAGTATGACCTCAAGCTAAAGCCACTCCTTGACCTGCCCGATACATCCAAAGCAGTGAGGGCAATTAGTGATTTGATGGCTAAGCTTCTTAAATAAAACTGGATAAAAGGGGGGAAGGGGGAAACATGTCAACAGTAGTAAAGAAGGTATCACTCTTATTCCTGATACTAATTCTAACCTTTTCCATTGCTGGTTGTGTTAAGAAAGAAACCGCTCAGGGTAGAATAGACCAAATAGTAGCTGATGCAGTGATTGCTACTACAGATGTAGATACGTCCAAGTACGAATTGGATATGTTGATGACAATAGAGGTGATCGGTGGGGCTGAGCCAGGTAAAATGACTATGGTGATTGATTCTACTGGTACCGTAGATAATGTGAACAAAGAAGCGCAAATGACAATGGTTATGACCATGGATATACCCGGCGAGGGTGAACAAGAGATAGCAACGGAACTTTATATTGTTGGTGGGTGGATGCATATGAAGGTGGACATACCCGTGATAGGCGAACAATGGATGAAAACGAGGTTGACTGATGAGATGTGGGAAGCACAGAGCCAGATTGGTCCTCAAATAGCGTTGCTGGAAACAGCAACAGAGATTGAATCGCTGGGTAGTGAGAGTGTGAGTGGCACAGCATCCTATGTTATGGAGATAGTTCCTAGTATGGAGGCATTAGGTGAATTGCTGTCTCAACAAACGACTGGGCTAGAAGACATAGACTGGGAAGAACTCGGGTTATTTAAAGAGATGTCAATTAAAGTGTGGATAGCCAAAGATAGCTACTTGTTGATGAAGGCAGAGATTTATATGCTTGTGGAAATGCGTCCTGAGAATGTAGGAGCTACTGCAGAGGATTTCGAAAAGATGATCATGGATGTTAATATAGAGATGAAACTCTACGATTACAGTAAATCAGTTTCCATTGAGCTACCGCAAGGGGCATTAGAAGCCCTGCCGATACCCGGGAACTAGACAAAAAGTATAGCCCCGGCTCAGTATTCAATCAGCTGGTAAAGCCGGAGAGTTAAGAGGAAAATGGTATTAAAAACTAGGGGGATTTCCCTAACAAAATATTATATGGGGGTGAAGAATGCCGGCGCAGATTATTAGTGGCACCGAGATTGCCAAACAGATTCGGGAAGAGTTAAAACAGGAAATTGCTAAACTCAAGGAGAAGCATAACCTTATACCAGGGCTGGCTACTGTTTTGGTGGGTGAAGACCCGGCATCCCAGGTTTATGTTGGACAGAAGGAGAAGACATCTAATGTCTTAGGCATCTATTCGGAAAGATATAACCTGTCGGCTGATACTAGTGAGGGGGAATTGCTAACCCTGATTGACAAGTTAAACAAAGACTCCAAGATTCACGGAATTTTAGTCCAACTACCCCTGCCTAAGCATATTAAAGAGACCAAGGTTCTTTATGCCATCGACCCTAAAAAGGATGTCGATGGATTTCACCCAGTGAATGTAGGTAAGTTGATGATTGGAGAGCCTGATTATTTACCCTGCACTCCCCACGGAATCCAACAGCTTCTTGTCAGGTCGGGGGTTAAGATTGAAGGGGCTGAGGTAGTGGTTGTTGGTAGAAGCAATATTGTGGGTAAACCTATAGCCAATATTCTCCTCCAGAAGAAGGAGGGAGCTAATGCTACCGTAACTGTATGCCACACTCGAAGCAAAGATATTGCTTTTCATACTAAGCGAGCTGATATATTGATTGTGGCGACAGGCAAGCCCAAGGATATTACCGCTGATATGGTTAAAGAGGGGGCAGTGGTGATTGACGTCGGCGTTAACCGGATAGGAAAAACCGCTGAAGGTAAAGCCATCTTAGCCGGTGATGTTGACTTTGAAGCCGTTAAAGAAAAGGCTAGTGCCATTACCCCGGTGCCTGGTGGGGTTGGTCCTATGACCATAACCATGCTCATGCTAAATACAGTAAGAGCCGCCAAATTGGCTGCTGGACTAGCTTAAAGAAGGGAGGGAAGAATGGAATATAAAGTTGAGAAAAAGAGCGCACCTGGTCGGGAGGAGGTAGAGGTACTGGGGGCAACTTTTGAGGAGGGTAAACCCGAAGGTGAGGAACAGGGAAAATGGAGACAGAAATTGGGTAACAGAGAGGAGAAGCTGAAATATCTACAAACCGGTGAGAGATATTGGTTTGGAAAAGATTGGTATGGCAGTGAAAAGAGGAAGAATCCGGCTTAGGTAAGGAGAATGAGCAATGGCCTTTGAAATTCCTAAAACACCTTATAGCGGTAAAATTAGAGAGATAGCATTAGGCAAGGGAGATAAAGCGGTCACGGTTGGTGGGGAAACAGCCTATCCCTTTTATATGTTTGAAGGCGAGATGCCACATTTGCCCAAAATAGCCATGGAGGTCTTTGATTCACCACCTGAGGATTGGGTTGAGGCTGCACTGGAGCCTTTTGCCGGGGTGACCGATGACCCGGTTGCCTGGGCTAAGAAATGCATAGATGATTATGGAGCGGGGATGATATGCCTGCAACTGGTGAGCATCGACCCCAATGGGCTTGACCGGGGGGCTGATGAAGCTGCTGAGGTGGTTAAGAAAGTAGCTGACGCTATTGATGTTCCTTTGATCGTTTGGGGAACGGCTAATCATGATAAGGATACTGAGGTGCTAAGAAAGGTGTGTGAGGTTTGTGAAGGGAAGAACCTGATTATCGGACCGGTTGAGGAAGGAGACCACAAAAGGATTGGTGCAGCGGCTATCGGTTATCACCATACCGTGATTTCATCAACACCAATAGATATTAACCTGGCTAAGCAGCTTAATATCCTGTTGAGTAATCTTGGTGTTCCTGATGATTTAATCATAATGGACCCAACCGTTAGCGGCATTGGCTATGGTATAGAGTATTGTTACTCGGTAATGGAGAGAGTTAGAATGGCGGCACTAACCCAGCAGGATGAAAAGCTCCAGTTTCCTCTTTTTTGCAACATAGCTAAAGAGGTGTGGAAGACTAAAGAGGCAAAAATACCAACTGGGGAAGACCCTAAGCTTGGGGATGCCAAGAAGAGGGGTATTCTGTTGGAAGCAATGTCAGCAATGGTTTTACTTATGGCTGGTGCTGATGTGATAGTAATGAGACATCCCGAAGCAATAAAGTTGATTCGGGAGATGATGGCTGAACTGACAACTTCCTAAAATAACTAGACATTAAGGAGCATGTAAAATGACAGAAGCAGAAGTTAGGAGTATTGATGCTGCCACTGTTGAGATGTTAGAGAAGGCGGCTGAAGATAAGGTTAGTACCGCTTTCGACCGAGCCCAAGCAATGAAACCCTGTCCCATAGGGGCTGATGGCAATTGCTGTAGTATTTGTGCCATGGGACCTTGCCGGGTGCCGCTGCCTAAAGGGAAAGAAGAGACTCCCGAGACAAAGCGGAATAGAAGGGGTGTCTGCGGGGCTACTGCTGAGACCATTGCCGCCCGTAATTTCGTACGGAAGATAGCGGCGGGAACAGCAGCCCACGGCGACCATGCTCGCAAAGTGACTGAGCTCTTTCTAGGAGCAGCTAAGGGAAAATCGCCTGGCTATAAAATCAAAGATGAGCAGAAACTCCTGCAATTAGCCCTGGATCTAGACATCAAGATTGGCGACCGCAGTAATGAGGAGATAGCTATTGATATTGGTGAAACCCTCATGAGCGAGTTTGGTAAGCAAGAAGGAGAACTCTTGTTCTTAAAACGGGCACCTTTGAAGCGTCAGGAACTGTGGCGAAAGCAGGGGGTCGCCCCCCGGGGCATAGATAGAGAAGTGGTGGAGACGATGCACCGCACCCATATGGGGGTTGACCAAGATTATCAAAACCTGCTTAAACAAGGGGTCAGAACCGCCTTAGCTGATGGCTGGGGAGGCAGCATGATTGCCACTGAACTCCAGGATGTCCTGTTCGGTACCCCGTCACCGGTAGCGAGCCAGATAAATCTTGGGGTGCTCAAAGAGGACGAAGTAAATCTTATCATTCATGGGCACGAGCCTCAATTGGCCGAGATACTTGCGGTCGTGGCTCAAGACCCCGAGTTGATTGAATACGCTAAATCCAAAGGGGCGAAGGGGATAAACCTTGCGGGCATGTGCTGTACCGCCAACGAGATACTGATGCGCCATGGTGTACCTATCGCTGGGAATTTCCTGCAACAGGAACTGGCAATAGTTACTGGCGCATTGGACGCGATAGTGGTCGATGTCCAGTGCATCATGCAGAGCCTGGCGGACGTAGCCCAGTGCTACCATACCAAGGTTATCACCACTGACAGCAAAGCCAAAATTCAAGATGCGATTCATATAGAGTTTGACGAACATAACGCTGCGGAATCAGCCAAGACTATAATTAGAACCGCTATTGATAACTTTCCCAATAGAGGGAAGAATGTTCGTATTCCAAAGCAAAAAACTGACCTAATCGCTGGATTCAGCCATGAAACCATTAACTACCTGTTGGGTGGTCTGTTTAGAGCTTCCTACCGACCCCTAAATGACAATATCATCAATGGTAGAATTAGAGGGGTGGCTGGGGTTGTCGGGTGCAATAACCCCCGGGTTATCCATGATTCTCAACTCGAAATGGTCAAGGAACTCATCAAGAATGATGTGCTGGTGCTGCAAACCGGTTGTATGGCTATGGCTAGTGCCAAGGCCGGCTTGATGGTACCAGAGGCAGCTGCCAAATATGCCGGTGAGGGACTGGCGTCAGTGTGTGAAGCTGTGGGTATTCCCCCGGTATTACACTTAGGTGCCTGTATTGACAACACCCGAATCCTGATGGCAGCTACCGCCATGGTAAAAGATGGTGGCTTAGGTGATGATATTAGCGACCTGCCTGTCGCCGGAGCCGCCCCTGAGTGGATGAGCGAAAAGGCACTTACCATTGGTCAATACTTTGTTGGCTCTGGAGTATTC
>SDBV01006441.1_pt1 | contig 16274 bp, 18 predicted proteins | sample 2277081 | NCBI WGS metagenome assembly SDBV01 (sample SAMN10402039, study PRJNA504765) | marine sediment metagenome | isolation source: marine sediment core GS10_PC15, 223 cmbsf | place: Arctic Ocean: Southern Knipovich Ridge | collected 2010
TTTTTTTCCTTGGTGTCCTCATCGCCGTGTCGGCGGCGACAGCCGCCACGCCGAGCCACACGGGGTATCCGCGTCTGATGCAGGGGCCCATGGTCGGGGCCGTCGAACCGACCGAGGTCAGGATCTGGGTCCGCACCAGCGGCGAGTTTCCGGTCACGATCCAGTACGACACGACCCCGGAGTTCGACTCGTACCGAGAGACCGAACCGGTGACGGCGCTCAAAGCCAATGATTACACCGAAGTCATCACCATCACCGGCCTCGAACCGGCGACCGAGTACTTCTACCGGATCACGACCGACGGGATCCCCGATCGCTATCTTAAAATGCTCAAGCCGCTGCGTTTCAAGACGGCGCCGAAGGCCGGGGCCGATGCCGACCTCCGGATCGCCTTTGGATCCGGCAGCAAATGGCAGGACGATCGCGTCCAGCCGATCTGGTCGTGGGTGGAGCACTACGACCCCGACATGATGTTCTGGATCGGCGACAATATCTACAGCGATGCCCTCGACCCCGACATCCTGCGCGAGGAGTACCGGCGGCAGCGCGAAATCACCGCCCTGCAGCCGATTCTCCACAACACTTCGCACCTGGCCCTCTGGGATGACCACGACTATGGGCTCAACAACCACGACCGGACCAACCCGGTGAAAGAGGGGGCCTATGAGGTCTTCCGCGAGTACTGGCCCAACCCGTCGTTCGGTCTGTCCGACGTCAAAGGCATCTTCTTCAAGTACACATGGGGCAAGGTCGACTTCTTCTTCCTCGACGGACGCTGGTACCGCGACCCGGACGAGGATCCCAACACTCCCGACAAGACAATGCTCGGGGCGGCGCAGCTCGAGTGGCTCGAGAAGGAGCTCGATTCGAGCTCAGCGGTCTTCAAAGTTCTGGTGTCGGGTGGCGGTTGGAGCAAGGCGAAGGGGGAGTTTGGAGATTCCTGGGCAGGCTTCCTGCACGAACGCAATCGTCTCTTCGACTTCATCCGCGATCGGGACATCACCGGTGTGGTCCTATTGTCCGGGGACTCCCACATCGGCGAGCTTAACGTCATTCCATGGTCCGAGAACGGCGGCTACGACTACTACGACATGGTGAGCTCGCCGCTGGCGCAGGTCACCCCCGACAGCTGGCTCGAGCGGAGGCCCGAACGGCGGATCTGGCCGGTCTACTTCCAGGGCAGCAACTTCGGTCTGGTCGAGTTTTTCATGGACGACGACCCGCGGTTGGTCTTCCAGTTGATCGACATCCACGGACGGCGGGTGTGGGAGCCTTTCGAGCTCCGCGCGTCAGAGCTGGTCAATGGTGTCACCTCGTGGCCTTCAAAGGTGACCAATCTCCCCAGACAGCGGCAGGAGCACTACGACGCCGGCGAAGGCTATTATGAGATCCCGGTGGAGGATTGAAGTTCACCTCGAAACGGCTGTGGATGGAGGGTGCATTATGACGTCTGAATCTCTGGATCGAGTGAAGCTCATCTGTATTAGGGCTGTGGCCTGTGGTCTGTTGCTCGCGGGGGTCTCGCCCATGGCGGCCGAGGATGAAGGCTCCGGCGACGAGTTGGTGTTCATCGTTGCCGCGGACATGCGGAACTTCGCAGTCGACGGCGATTGGTCGAAGAACTTTTCCGGCGCGTGTGAGGCGATCAAGAAGGTCGGCGCAGGGGCGCTCATGATCAGCCCCGGCGACCTCGACGTGCACCCGCCGTCGGCGGTTCGGGACATGATTGACGAAATTCTCGGCGAGGACTACCCGTGGTATCCGGTGCTCGGCAACCACGACCCCGAATCGCCATCGACCATGAGGTACCTCCGCGAGTACAACCAGACCGTGCCCAACGTGGTTAACTGGGGCCCGAAAGGCTGTGAGACGACGACCTACTCCTTCGAATGGGCGGACACCCACTTTGTCGTCCTCAACCAGTACTTCGACGGTGTCAATGACTGGGGCCTCGAGGGTGAGATCGTTCCAGAGCTCATGGCGTGGCTCGAGGCGGATCTGCGGGCCAACACCAAGCCCCACATCTTCGTTTTCGGACACGAACCGTTGGTGTCGATGCCCGACATGGACAACGGACGAATCCGCCACCAGGGGGACTCGCTCGATGAAGACTCGGAGAATGCGTTTCTCTTCCATCAGCTGCTGTTGAAGTACGAGGTAGATGCATATGTCTGCGGCCATACCCACGGCACCTCGTACGCCAAAATCAACGGTCTCTGGCAGCTCGATCCCGGTCACGCCAGGGGTCGGGAGGAGGCCTCCTACGCGGACGCGATGTACGCGGCCATCCAGACCGCGATCGACGACGGGCGGAAGCGTGGCGAAGGTGAGTCGAACTCACTCAAACAGCTCTACCGGGACGATGCCTACCACATAGACCGGTGGTTCAAGTATCTGGGGCTGGAAGACCAGCCAATCGTTCAGACGCTGGCACAGTTCTACGACGAGTACGCCCACGATCCCGCGGCTCGAGAACGGTACTACGAGGCTCAGATCAAGGGTCGGGGTCAGACAAGGTCCACGTTTCTGAGGATCATCGTCGGGTCTGACGTCAGTGTGGAGATCTACCGCGACGATGCCCATGGCGGCCCCTACGCCCTGAGGAAGACAATTCTGCTCGATTGACCGGGCCCCTCGCCCGCCGCCTCAGTAACTAGTCCGCCGTTCTCACCGAGTGTCTTCTGCAGGCTCGCTTCGACGCCCACTTCACATTGTCTCCATCCTCGTTTAACCTCGCCTTCGAAAATCCGGTTGCGCGGCTGATAACGTCGTAACCGAGCAGCAGGGCGTCGCGTGGAGGGGGAACACGATGAGGCGATGGAAATGGTGGATCGTGGTGTTGGTGGTCATTTTTATCGGCGTCCTCGGCGCCGGGGCTGACGAACCAGAGCTCGATCCTCTTCTCAAGCTCCTCGTGGAACGCGGGTTGATCACGATGGAAGAGGCCCTTGCGGTGCAGGCTGAGTACGATCGGAGGCGGGTGGCAGAGGAAACACCGACGATTCCGCCACAGACGCTCGCACCAGCACCCCCTTCGGAACAGGCTGTGGAACCCGCAGACGAGAAAGCCTCCAAAGACGAGGGGGAGAAGTGGTACGACCGGTTCGACTTCCGGGGCGATCTGCGGTTGCGCGGAGAGTTTTTCTTTATCGACGGCATCTCGGCCAATAATCGTCGGGAGCGCTTTCGTGCCCGGATTCGACCCGGGATCTACACCGACATTACGGAGTGGATGGAGGTCGGGCTCCAGCTCCGCAGCGGCGATCCTCTGGATCCGGTGTCGGACAACAGTACCTTCGATGGGGGCTTCGGCCTGATACCGATTTCCATTTCAGAAGGGTTCGCCGGTTTCCACCCGAATCAGTGGCTCGCCCTTACGCTCGGGAAGTTCGACGCCAAGAAGAAATGGGTCGTATCGGACATGCAGTGGGACGACGATGTCACCGTCGAGGGCGCGATGGAGGAGCTGTCATTCGGACCGCTCAAGTTTGACCTCTACCAATACATCCTCGAGGAGGACAAGAGAACCCGGGACGCGTATCTTCTCGGCGGCCAGGTCTACGGAAAGTTCGGCTCCGACTCGACCGGGAGCTTCACCGTTGGGGCGGGCTATGACGAGTGGGTACGGCCGCAGCTGGTGGCTGACCTGACCTTGAGCGGCAAGCTCCACGGAAACCGCGTGACCAATTTGCTCGATGACGACCACCAGCTCATCAGCGATTTCCAGATTGCCAACGCCTTTTTCAAGTGGACCTGGAAGAAGAACGAACGCTGGCCTATCAAGTTCTCAGCCTACGGCTACTACAACACCGGCGCCCTGGACCTGGGCAAGGAGTACGACACCGGGTACTTCCTGCGCCTCCAGGTTGGCGATTACAAGGAGAAGGGCCAGATGATGTTCCGGGTCAGTCGCTACTACTCGGAGCCGGACGCCATCTTCTACGTATTCGCCCAATCGGACACGACCATGGCCTCGGATGTCGACGGCTACCGCTTTGACTTCCGCCTCGGCTACGTCAAGAAGTCCTACTTCAACATCACCTGGTATCACACGAAACCGGTGTACTCCCTGTTTCCTGAAATGGACCGGCTGCAGGTGGACTACATCATTGTTTTCTAGCCTGCATTTCTCACCACGTTGCCGGCCACAGTGGCGACGTGGTGAGAAATGAAGGCTAGCGGATCACTCGTCGTCAGACGGGTTGTCCGGGATGTCATCCCGGAATCCGATCCGATCGAAGGGGTTGACGATGCTCGAGGCGATGTTCATCAGGTGGGCGGAAATCCGCTTCAAGAACCGCACGTAGAGCGCCGTGCTGACGGCCTCGTTGCACACGAGATCGGGCGCGCTGCGCTTGATGAGGATGTTGAGGATTTCGTCGCTCCGGCGGGCGATCCACCAGTGCTCGGACATCACCTCTTTTGCCTTGTCCTCGTCGCCTTCGGGAAGAGCCTCGATCAGGAGCGTGAACATCGTCTTGACCGTGGTTTCGATCTTTCGGATGTCCTGCTCGAGGGTGCCGCAGGTCAACTTGCCCGGGTGATTGAGGGCGAGATCGACGATGTTCTTGGTCAGATCGCCGATGCGTTCGATGTCGATGACGATGCTCACCAGTGCCAGACCTGCGGCGATGTTGCGGCTCGAGCTCAGCACGAGGTGGGTCAGCACCTTGCGCCGGACCTCGCGCTCGTACGCGTTGATGAGCTGGTCCTTGGCGTAGATGTCGAGCTCGATCCGCGCGTCGTCGTGCTCGCGGAGAGAGCTCGACGCGGCGAGGAACATCTCCCGATCCGCCTCCAGCATCTGAAGCGACCTGTCGTAGGCCTGCTGCAACATGTTGTCCTTGCGGAACAGCTCGAAAAATTCCTTGAACATCTTTCACCTCAAGATCAGAATCGCCGCAAAGGGCACGGCATAAAAACAGATGGCGATGTACGCGACGGCCAACCAGCGGTGGTTGGCGGCGACCGCTGCGAAATTACCGGCGAGCCGGAGCGGAATCCGGCGAATGGCGGGAATCGGCCAAATCAGAACGATACCGCAGATGTTGAAGAGCAGGTGGGCAAAGGCCACCGTGACCGCGCTGATCTCGCCCACCGCGAGAGCTGCCAAAATCGCCGTGATGGTCGTACCGACATTGGTGCCGAGGGTGTAGGGGAAGATCTGGACGAGGCTGAGGACCCCTGCCCCCGCGAGTGGCACTGCCAGCGAGGTGGTGATGCTGGACGATTGAACGAGGACGGTGATGAGGAGACCGAAGAACATGGCCCGTCCGGCATTGGCGAAGAGGGTTTGATCGAAGAACGCCTCCACGCGACCGAGGACAATCTTTTTGAGGGCCACCACGAGATATCTCAGCGAGGCGAACATGATCACCATCGCGAGAATGAGAAGTATCCACGGGTGTCCTTCCAGCGCGTGAGTCAGTCCATTTACCACGGGTCCGGTGACCATCTTGAGAGGGCTCGCGAAGGTGAGTCCGCCGATCTCTTGAAAGATCTCTGCCAGATCGGCCGCGAGAATACCGAGGAAGTTGGTCGTTACCTGGAGCGGAAAGAGGATGACCACCGCGAAGATGTTGAAGAAGTCGTGAACCGTCGAGGCGGCGAAGGCGCGCTCAAACTCCCGCCCGTGGGAAAGGTGGCCGAGACTGACCAGGGTGTTGGTGACCGAGGTGCCGATGTTTGCGCCCATGACGATCGGGATCGCGGCGTGGATGGGCATGCTGCCGCTGCCCACCATGGCCACCACTATCGAGGTCGTGGTTGACGACGACTGGACGAGCGTCGTTGCCAGAATGCCAACGAAGAGACCGAGGAGAGGATTTGAGGCGCTCGCGATCAGACCGTCGACGAAGCCGCCCGAGAACATCGTGAACGCCTTGCTGAGCAGTCCGATGCTGACCAAAAAGCCGTAGAGAAGAAACAGAAGCGTCAGCACGCGGGCCTCGGTGCCCTGCCAGATCGACAGGCCCGTTCCGTGCGGTGTGCGCAACTCGCCGCTATCGCTCATCTATCGGGAGACCTCCGGTCAAAAATGCCACCGCTCCAATGAGGCGTGCAGCCTCGTAGCAGACGCGTCATGGTAGCAGCGACCAGCCTCAGATGGGTATGTCGGCCGCCGGTTCCACGGCATCGTCGGGACGGAAAGGATCTTCGAAGACCGTCTGAAGGTTTGCCGTTTGTTCCGCGATTTTCAGGCAATCCCACGCAAGACTGTAGGAGAGGATGCTCAGGCGGGTCTTGGATGAGTTGTCCTGAATCCGGAGGATCTGATTCTTGTCGAACTCGTGCACCAACCCGCGGAGCTCGCGAGTCAGCTCGGCGACAACTTCATAGTTCGGCGGAGCCTTGCGAGTCATGGTCTCCGCGGTCCGGTCGAGAATTTCGATTGTCTTCCGCAAGATTTGGTCCAGCTCCTCGATCTGCGAGTCCAGCAGACCCGAGTGGTTGTTTGAGACATGGACATAGGATCGCAGGGCGACATCGCGCACGCTTTCGCTGATCTCCTGGAGCGAGCTGATCGCCTGCGCAAACCGTTCGGTGTCGGTGACCGTTTCATCACGGCCGAGGAGACGAAGCACCTTGAAAATGTTGGCGGCGATGATGTTGGACCAACGCTGAAGCTCTCGCTGTCCCTCGCGGGCGGTCTTGAGCTTGGGTCGATCGAGGGCAAAGAGCCCCGAGAATGCCGTCTCGAGGATCTTCTCGACCTTGCGCAAAAAGATTCCGGTGTGCTCGAAGGTGGTGCGGGCCGCGGCTGTCGCGTCGCTGATCTTGCGCAGGTTGAAGACATCCAGGGCGGTTTCCTCTTTCTCGCGAGCACGGTGGAGGTCTCGGGTGTGGACCAACAGCAGGATCGCGACGGCGCCGATACCGATCATTCCCCAGATCTTGCCGAAGTAGATGATGACCGCAAAGACCCCGGAAACACTAAACGCCATCATGGCGGTGAAGAACCAACCGCCGATCACCGTCAATACACCGCTGACTCGATACACGGCGCTCTCCCGCCCCCACGCCTGGTCCGAGAACGAGGTCCCCATGGCGACCATGAAGGTGACGTAGGTGGTGGACAGTGGAAGCTTGAGCGAGGTGGCGAGAGAAATCAACGCGCTCGCCACCATTAAATTGACGGCGGCGCGGACCAGGTCGAAGGACGGCACCGTGCCGTCGGCGGCCGGCGCAGGTCGGAACTCTGAACGGTCGAGCCGAGTATTCGCCCACCGGCGGATGGCGGGCGGCGCCAACCGCCCTCCGGTTTCGAAGACCGATGACACGAGTCGGACAATGGCGCGTGACAGTACTGTGGACTCGAATCTCTCGTAGCCTTCCTCTTGTCGACCGAGGCGCACCTCCGTTCTCGTGACGGTTCTCGCCTTGCGGGACAGCCACAGCGTCGCAACCATGATGGCGCCGGCGATCAAGAGGAAGAGGGTGCTGGACTGGACCGGCTGCCGGAGTGCCTCCATCGTGGCCGTCATCGGATTCGCTGCGGCGCCGGCCTCCACGTATGCGGCCAGACCGGCCAACGGCACGCCGATGAAGTTGACGAGATCATTCGCCGCGAACGCCATGGCCAGGGCAAAGGTGCCGACCAGGACGACAACCTTGAGAACGTTGACGCGGGTGAGGGTCATGAAGAGTTGCAGCAGGACGGTGAAGGCAACAAACGATGCCACCAGGATGAGACCGCTGTGGCCTTTGATCCAGGCCAGGGCTTCGGGTGTAATGAAGGAGGATCCCTTGGCGCCTTTGATGAGGATGAAGTAGATGATGGACGCCAGGGCCGCGCCACCCCACAGCGCCCCGTAACGTTTCAACCGTTGCTCATAGTCGAAGGTGAAGAGGAGTCTGGTGGCAATTTGCACCAGCGCTCCGACGATGAAAGCTACCCCGATCGACAACAGGATTCCAAAGATGATGGCCAGTGCCTTGCTTGTGTTGATGTAGTTGACGACTTCACGGAAGGGGGCGCCGGCCTGGCTGATCTTCAACAGGGAGACCGCGACCGCCGCACCGAGGAGCTCGAAAACGATCGAGACTGTCGTCGAGGTTGGGAGACCGAAGGTGTTGAAGAGGTCGAGCAGGATGATATCGGTGAGCATGACGGCGAGAAATATAGTTATCAGCTCGGGCATGGTGAAGAACTGTGGGTGGAAGATTCCCTTGCGGGCCACCTCCATCATGCCCGACGCAAAGGTCACGCCGGCGAGCATGCCGAGGCTTGCGATGACCATGATCACGGTGCGTGGCGCGACCCTTGAACCGATCGCCGAGTTGAGGAAATTGACCGCGTCGTTACTGACACCAACGATCAGGTCGGCGATGGCGAGCGCGAAGAGGACCACGATTGCGAGCTCGAACACACGTCACCTCGGCTTGTAATGTGGTGGACCCCCGCACGAGGAAGGGACCAGGTGCGGTGATTGTACAAGGTTCCAAGAACCATCCTTCGATTGCAGAAAGAAGCTGGTGAGAAATAGGGGCTAGACTGTCTCCGTGCGAATCATCGTCAATCCGGCGGCAGCGGGAGGCCGGCTCGGCCGCGAGTGGTCCGCAACGGCCGAGCGCCTGTCCGAGTGGGGGCTGACCGCACCCGTGGTCTTCACCGAGGCGCCGGGCCACGCCGCCGAGCTCGCGGCCGCTGCGGTCGCCGATGGGGTCAACCGGGTGGTGGTGGCGGGGGGCGATGGCACGGTGTGTGAGGCGGCTGAGGGGCTCTATCTCGCCGGAGCCGGCGAGCTTGCGATCCTGCCGCTCGGCACCGGCAACGATGCTGCGCGGTCCCTCGGCGTGCCTCACGATCTCGAGGACGCGGCACGGGTAGCGGTCGGCGGCCGTTGCCGGCCGGTTGACCTGATCCAGATTGGCGACCGCTTCGTGCTCAACGCCATCGGGGTCGGGCTCACCGCCAACATCAACGACCGCGCGGCGAAGAGCAAGTGGGTGCGCGGCATCGCTGTGTACCTGATCTCAGCGCTTTCGGCCCTCGTTGGCTATCGGGCGGAGAAGGTCCGGATGGTCACCGAAGAACAGACCTACGAGGGAACCATGGTGATTCTCGCGGTCCACGGCGGGCCGACGACCGGCGGCGGCTTTACCCTGACGCCCGCCGCGGGCCCCGATGACGGCCTCCTCGACGCGTGCCTGGTGGAGGAGGTTGGTCCGCTAGGTCGTTTGGCACGGTTGGCGGCCGCTATGCGAGGCAAGTTGGGCACGATGAAGGGAACCCACGAGCTGCAGGCGCCGTGGCTCGAGCTCCACTTCGAAGAGCCGCTGCCGGCGCACCTCGACGGGAACTCGGTGACCCTCGAACCGCCGTTGGCGCGGTTCGAGGTCGTGCCGGGGGCGCTGAAGGTCGTCGTGCCGAGCACGACTCAGTTTTGAGTTCTTAGTTTTGAGTTTTGAGTTGGCCCCCACCCGATCGCCCAGATGCAAGATACAAGATGCAAGATACAAGTCCCCTGCATCCTGTATCTTGTATCCTGCATCCAGAAGCTAGAGTTTGAGTTGTGTGTGTGGCCTGATGTCAACCGATCACGACATCGATCGTCGAAGGAGTGTGTTGCGACCAGGAGCCATGGACCCATCTCGAACTGATCTTTCGCAAGCGGACGATGCGCTGGTTCTGCGGGCGCAGAACGGTGATCACGATGCCTTTGGCGAGCTGGTCACCCGCCATCAACGCCGGGTGTGGATGGTGTGCCGCCAGTATGTCGGCGTCGACGAGGCCGATGCGGCGGCCCAGGACAGCCTGGTCAAGGCGTACACCAGGATCGGCAGTTTCGACCGGCGGGCGGCCTTCTCGACCTGGTTAACCCGCATCGCCATCAATACCTGCCTCGACGAGCTGAGGAGGCGGCGCCGCGCAACACTGGTCGTAGACGAGCCGGGGGACGGGGAGGGCGCCGGTATTCTTGCGCAGGTGCCGGACGGTCAGGCGGGACCGGAGGCGAGATCAATGCAGCGCCAAGCCGTGGCCTCTCTCGAAGCTGGCGAGCAGGGCCTGCCACCGCGCCAGCGTGAAATCTTCCGGCTCCGTTTCTACGCCGAGATGGAGCTCGAGGAGATTGCCGAGGCGCTCGAGGTCCACGTTGGAACCGTCAAGACGCAGCTGCACCGGGCGGTGCATCGGCTGCGCCAGGAGTTGGGAGCATACCGATGAAGATTCACCTCGATGGACACGAGATCACCGCAGCGGTGTCCGGCCTCGAGATCGAGCCGGCAGCCGACGCTCACCTCGCTTCATGTCTGACCTGCCGCCAGCAGGTATCATCGATGCGGGGGCTCATTGACGCGCGACGGCAGGGCATCGAAGCCGAGGTTCCGGACTGGGAGCAACAGCGGCAGGAAATCCTGTTGCGGTTACCGTCGGCGCCATCCACTGGGTCGCCTCGGCGCCGGCTGAGGATCCGTCCGTTGCTTGCCGTGGCCGCGGTTCTGTTGGCGGCGATCGGTCTCAGGACGCTGTGGACGCCGGCGCCGCCTGCCGACATAGCGGCCGGTGCCGACATCCAGGTAGAGCAGATCCTGGCCGAGGTGGACGCGATCCTGGCCGACGACTCCATCCCGGGCTTCGAGGTCATCGAACCGGGGTTGGACGATGCGGTTTTTAAAAACGGAGCGTCGTGAGGGAGCGGAAGTGGAGGCAGCCATGAAGAGCATGAAAAACGTATTGATCATCATCGTGTTTCTCGCGGTGGTAGCCCCGTTGGCGGCGAACGACTTCAATTTGCCGCCCGGTAAGTGGTGGGAGGACGAGCGCGTGGTGAGCCGGATCGGGCTGACCGAGGAGCAGCAGGGTCAGATTCGAGAAGTGGTCTTTGTGCATGCACGGCGGATGATCGATCTCAAGGCCGATGTCGACAAGGCCGGGCTCGATCTCGCAGAGACGGTCGACCTAAAGATCTTCGACCCGGCGCCGGTGCGGGCGGCCTATGCTGTTTTTCAGACCGCACGCCAAACGCTTGAGAACGAACGCTTCGAGATGTTGCTCGAGGTGCGCCAGATTTTGACCTACGAGCAGTGGCAGAAGATCGAGGAGATCAAACGCCGGATGCAGCAGATGCGATCGCAGCGCAGCCCCGGCACCCGCGGCCAGGGCGGGCAGGCCCCCCGGGGAGACCGGGCTCCGGGATTCTGAGTGCAGGGCGCCGCCCAGATACAAGATGCAAGATTCAAGATTCAAGATTCAAGATCGCCCATCCACCTCTGTTCAGATCGAGGTCTGCATCTTGTATCTTGCATCTTGTATCTCTCACCCAGGCGGACGGCCGGCATATTGACACCAACCGCCCTGTCTGCTACAAATAGCCCCCCTTTTGGGGAGAGGTGTCGAATGAGCGATTATGCAATAGTTGAGCACGGCGGCAAGCAATACCGGGTCAGCCCGGGCGACGAGCTGTTGGTGGAGCGCACCCAGCCCGATCTCAAGACGGGCGACAACCTCGTCTTCGATCGGGTGATGCTTCTCAGCAAAGATGACGCCGTTCGCGTCGGCCAGCCGATGGTCGAGGGCGCATCGGTGCGAAGCCGGGTGGTGGCGCCGGTGCGTGGTGACAAGATCATCGTTTTCAAGAAGAAGCGCCGCAAGGGATACAAGCGGAAGAACGGCCATCGGCAGGACTACTACAGGGTCCGGGTCGAGGCCATCGAGGCTTAGGAGACATCATGGCGCACAAAAAGGGACAGGGCTCGACCCGGAACGGTCGCGACTCGAACGCCCAGCGTCTCGGCACCAAGGTCGGTGACGGACAGCAGGTCACGGGTGGGACCATCCTGGTCCGCCAGCGCGGTACCCATTTCAAGCCCGGAAAAAACGTCCAAAGGGGCGGCGATGACACCCTCTTTGCGACCTCGGCGGGCCAGGTGAAATTCCAGAACCGTGGTCGTCACGGTCGGTTCATCAGCATCGTCGTCAACTGACCGCTTCGCCGCACAATCCCATGCCATCGGGAAACGAGACACCGAGCGCGGCTGCGTTGGTGTTTCCGTGTGTGTGAATCATGCTTGTTGACTCGGTACGCATTACAGTTCGTGCGGGTGACGGCGGCAACGGCTGCGTTTCATTCAGACGCGAGAAATTCGTCCCACGGGGCGGGCCGGATGGTGGTGACGGTGGGCGTGGTGGGAGTGTGATCCTCATCGTCGACGAAGGTCTCAACACCCTCCTCCACCTCCACAATCGTCGTCTGGTGCGGGCCGAGCGAGGGCAGCACGGGAGGGGTTCGAACAAGACCGGAGCCGGCGGCGCAGACGTCACGCTGCGAGTACCGCCCGGTACGGTGGTTCGCACCGCCGACGAGGACCAACTTCTTGGTGATCTGGTGGCGCACGGCGAGGAGCTGGTGGTAGCGCGCGGCGGTCGGGGCGGCCGGGGTAACCCTCGCTTTTCCTCATCTACCAACCGTGCCCCACGAGTGGCCGAAGACGGTGGGCCGGGAGAGGAGCTCGATCTCGACCTCGAGCTCAAGCTGCTCGCCGACGTGGGATTTGTCGGTTTGCCAAACGCGGGCAAGTCCACGCTGTTGTCGCGGCTTTCCGCAGCCCGGCCGAAGGTGGCAGACTATCCCTTCACGACGATCGAACCGTACCTGGGGGTCGTGACGGCGCCTGGCGACGAGCTCCGCACCTTGGTGATGGCCGACATCCCGGGGCTGATCGAGGGCGCCAACGAGGGTGCAGGTCTGGGCACCCAATTCCTGCGCCACGTGGAACGTTGTCCGGTACTTGCCCATCTTGTAGATCTTTCTCAGGAGACCCCGCTGGACGACCGAGTTGATATTATTCGGTCCGAGCTCGAAGCTCATGCGGCGCCGCTCGAGATGCGACCTTGGGTGCTGGTCGGCACCAAGCTCGATGCAGTGGCCGATCGAGATGCGGTCCTCGCGGAGCTGAAGGCTGTCGGAGATGCCCACGGGGTGCCTTCGCGGACCATTTCGGCGGTGACCGGCGAGGGAATCAATCGGTTATTGGAATTGCTGTTCCGTTTGGTAGAGGAGGCCAAGGCAGAGCCATGACACGGCGAATCGCGATTTACGGCGGAAGCTTCGATCCCTTTCACCTCGGTCATCTCGTGCCGACGGTGCGCGCCCAGGAGACATTTCACTTCGAAGCCGTGTACTTTGTTCCGGCAGGCTCGCCGCCGCACAAGGATGCGGCGCCGCTGACAACCGTCACGCACCGTCTCGCCATGGTCGCGATGGCGACCCTGCCATATGACAACTTCTTTACCTCCGACGACGAGGTCTTCGCCCCTCAACCCACGTACTCGGTGGAGACGGTACGGCGTTTCCAGACGCGCTTTCCAGACGCCACGCTCTACTTCATTCTTGGCTCGGATTCGTACTCCCAGATTGCCACATGGGAGCTCTGGGAGGAGCTGGTGGACTCGGTCCATCTGGTGGTCCTGCACCGCGCCCATATGTGGGGTGAGGAGCTCAAAAAACGGGTACCCGAGCGATTGTTGCCGCGCACGCGGATTGTCGAACCCTTCCAGCGTGTTCCTGATCCGGAGGAGTTGACCGTGTACCTGCTGAACCACGAGCCCTTCCCGATCTCCGGAACCTCGATCCGCGACCGCCAAAGTCGCGGGCTGCCGATTCGCGAGCTGGTGCCGCACGAGGTTCACACCTATATTGAAAAGTACGGTCTCTACGCGCCGATTTCCGGGATGGAGGAATGATGCCGGACGCGAAAGACCCCGGATCCCTGCAAACCGCCGCGCGGGCTGCCGCCGATAAAAAGGCCTTTCAAATCGTGGGTCTCGAGGTCGGCGATCTCACGTCCTACACCGACAGCCTACTTATCTGCTCGGGCGCCAGCGATCGCCAGGTCGCTGCGATAGCCGGCGAGGTTCAGCGGCAGCTGAAGGATGCGGGCCGGCGACCGCTCCACGTCGAGGGCGAGTCACACGCGGATTGGGTTCTCCTCGACTACGGTGACTTTGTGGTCCACGTGTTCACCGAGGAGCGGCGCACGTATTACGGGCTGGACAATTTGTGGGGAGATGCACCAAGGCTCGAGGCCGATGATCTCGGCATCGGTGAGGCCGAGCTCACCTGACGGGAAAACGGTGAGAAATGCGGGTCACCCACATATCTCACCGGGTTTCTCAACGAGGATGGCGAAGGGTAGTCAGATGTTGGGTTTTTCGCGAATCGGGCGACGCAGGCGTAGTCGCGCTACGTTGAGGAGCACGATTGGCGAAAAGCACGACAGATGGCTGCCATTCGCCATCCGCAGTAGACACCCGGTGAGATATGCGGGTTAACGTTGCTTGGTTCGGCCGTCCTTCGGCGAGTCCATACGAGGATCAGATCGAGACCTACCGGAAGCGCGTTGACCGCCGCTGGAAGGCCGCAGATCGTGTGTTGCGTCCCATCGCCGGCGGACGGGATCAGGATCCCAGCCGTGCCCTGCGTCTCGAGGCCAAGACGATGCTCCGCCACCGCGAGCCTGGCTGGCGGCTGGTGGCTCTTGATGAGCGAGGCAAATGTCGTGACAGCGTTGCCTTTGCCGGCTGGCTCGGGAGTCTTGACGACCGGAGTGTCGATGGAGTTCTCTTCGCTATCGGCAGTGACCTGGGTTTGGATCCGGAGCTTGTCGATGGGGCGGACGAGCGCCTCTCCTTGAGCCCGATGACCCTTCCCCATCTGTTGGCCCGTCTCGTGCTGTGGGAGCAACTCTATCGCGCCACCGACATTCTCTCAGGAGGCGCATACCACCGGAAGTGAGTGGATTCTCATCCACCGTTTTCAGGTACAATAAGGATCCGGTCGCCGGGACCGAAATGCGGTCATCGACACCGGTGAGACGATCGGGTTAGCGGAGGATCGATCAATGAACAAAAGACAACGCGAACGGTATCACAAGCAATTGTTGGCGAAGCGGGAAGAGCTCCTTCATCTCGTGCAGGCGGCGCGAAAAAGTGAAAAAGAAGGCACCTTCAAGCAGGCGCCGGATCTCGGCGACCGCGCCCTTTCCACCGTCATTCGAGACCTGAGCTACCAACTGACCGTCGGTGAACGCGACATCCTGCGCCGGGTTGACGACGCCCTTGATCGAATAGAGAAAGACGAGTACGGAATGTGCGTCGCCTGCGGCAAGAAGGTCCAGACCGGACGCCTCGATGCCGTTCCCTGGGCCCTACACTGCATCGAATGTCAGGAATTGCAGGATCGTGGAGAAATTTGAACGGTAGGATCCTCCCGGGCTGATTATGGCTCGCGTTGAACTCCTTGCATCGCCTGACGACTACCTCCTCGAAGGCAGAGTGCGCGAGACGCTTGCATCCGCATCCGCCGAGCTCGGAGGGGTCGAACCGGAGTTTCTGCGGGAGGAGACAACTCCTGAAGAGTTGGCCGTCGAGCTCTGTTCACCCTCGCTCTTTGCTCCGCAGCGGGTTCTCTTTGCCCCGGATATCCGGAGCTGGCTCGATATTCCGGCGGGGCGAGGTGGCGGCCGTGGCAAGGCATTGAAAGCGGAGATTGATGCCGAACCGGTAGTGCGGATTCTGAACGATGGTCTGTCTGAAAACACCGCCCTGGTCATGGCTGCCGTCTGCGGGGAAAAGCCGAAAGGACGCCTAGTCAAGACGGTCGAAGAGGTCGGAGCGTTGCGTTGGATCTCCCTCCCGCCGCCGCCGAAGCCGTGGGAGGATGTGGCCCTGTCTGACGAGCAATCTGAGGTGTTGCGCGGCGTCTTGGCGCGGGTGGCGGGCGACGTGCGGTTCACACCGGCGGCAGAGCGCCTGCTCTTCGACCGTCTCGGATTCGCGCCGCGTCTGCTACGCCGGCTTCTGGTGGGGGGGTAGTGGTTGTATGATAATATCTGCACCGGGCGCCGTCCCGGCAGCATGCAAGGTAGTGGCGATGTCATCAGACACCTGTAAGAAGCTGAAGTTCATTGGCTGTCAGATCATCCGCCGAGAGGCGTATCATCTTGCGGCCAGGAGCTCGAACTACGTGGCGGTGGAGGTACTGCCCAAGGGCCTGCACGACCAGGCCACGGCCGAGATGGTGGCAACAGTTCAGCGGACCATCGACGGCGTAGATTCGGACGAGGGCTTCGAGGCCATACTGCTGGGATACGCACGCTGCAATGACGGATTAGTCGGGATCGTCGCCAGGGACATACCTTTGGTGATCCCCCGCGCACACGAATCCCCCGACAAAGCCGGGCGCTGAGCGTCCCCGCCCGCGCGGGTTACGCTATTCGCAGATTTCGTAATAGGCACCCTCTCTCTTGTCATGTCTGCCCAATTGTCGTTG